>Ga0209317_1000012_pt1 | contig 276676 bp, 258 predicted proteins | sample RifGroB2_FD_183994 | JGI IMG/M metagenome (GOLD analysis project Ga0209317, IMG submission 183994) | Soil microbial communities from Rifle, Colorado, USA - Groundwater B2 (SPAdes) (version 2) | ecosystem: Environmental > Terrestrial > Soil > Unclassified | place: Rifle, Colorado | collected...
CCTGCCATATTATTGGTAAGCCACTGAAATGGAGGTTGAAATGCATTATCGAAGATTAGGCCGTTCAGGCTTGAAGGTTAGCGAAATATCTTTGGGGGCCTGGATCACATTCGGTGCACAGGTTGGTCAGGAGACCACCTCCAGCCTGGTGCATGCAGCCTATGAGGCCGGGGTGAATTTTTTTGACAATGCGGATGTTTATGCCAATGGCCAGGCAGAGATTGAATTGGGAAAGGCCATTCAGGATCTGCCGCGTGAAGCCCTGGTGCTTTCCAGCAAGGTCTTCTGGCCGACCATGCCGGGGCCCAATGGGCGCGGACTTTCGCGCAAGCACATCACTGAATCGGTACATGCCTCCCTGAAGCGCCTCGGTACCGACTACCTGGACCTGTACTTCTGCCATCGTTTTGACCCCGATGCGCCTGTTGATGAGATTGTCCGTACCATGGACGACCTGATCCACCAGGGCAAGATCCTATACTGGGGTACATCCGAGTGGCGTGCCTGGCAGATCTCGCTGGCTTTTGGGGCAGCCAACAATCATCACCTGGCTGCACCCAGCATGGAACAGCCGCAATACAACATGTTCCACCGCCAACGCCTGGAAACAGAACTGGCTCCTATTTGCAAGGACCTGGGCATTGGTCTGACTACCTGGAGTCCGTTGTATGGCGGCATCCTGAGCGGCAAGTATAAAGAGGGTGTTCCAGCAGGAACACGCGCCTCACTGGATAAAATGGACTGGTTCCGTGACCGTATTACCCCTGAGCGTCTCGCCACTGTGCAGGCCCTGGATGGAATTGCCGGGGACCTGGGAATTTCGGTTGCTCAACTGGCGATTGCCTGGTTGTTGCGCCGCAAGGAAGTCAGCAGTGTCATAACCGGGGCAACACGGATGGAACAGCTCCAGCAGAACCTGGGAGCTGCAGACGCAGTTGATAAATTAACAGATGCTGTTCTCGAGCGGATTGAGCAAGTGTTGGGAAACCAACCGGACGAAGAAGATTAGCAGACCACTAACCCGGGTAAAAAAAAGCAGGGATCATCTTATAAGATAATCCCTGCTTTTGTAAAAGACGTAATACCCTGTTCTACGGATACTGTTCATTCATTTTAAGATGTTTTTGCTGATATAGATTTTCATCCGCTTCGCCCAATAATGCCTGCTCGGTTATGCCTGAGTGGTAGGCGGCTATACCTATACTGACTCCCAGCCCTTCTTTCGAAAACTTTTCACTCACCATAGTTTGAATTTTTTGGGAAACCACCCCGGCTTCTTTCAGACTGGTTTCTGGAAGGATCACCACAAACTCGTCCCCGCCATAACGGGCCAGAAAATCTGATTTACGGATGCTATCCTTTAAGGCCAGGGCAATATCATGCAGCATCAGATCACCTTTTAAATGACCGAAAGAATCATTAAATATTTTGAAATTATCCACATCGATCATCAGGAGACTAAGGTCCCTGCCATGCCGTTTTGTCCGGTTGGTCTCCCGGAAAATGGTTTCGTTGAACGAATGCCGGTTATACAGGGTGGTTAAAGCATCTGTTATGGCCAGGTGTTCCATCTTTTGGTAGAGTTGTCGATTATCGTGCAGCACAATACCCTGGCGGGTATATATCAGGATCAATAAGAGAAAAGTCAGAAATAATGTTCCGGCAAGTTGGTGATCCAGGCTCAAAGCATGCGCCAATCCGGTAAAAGCCAACAGCAGTCCAAGCAAGGGGGTGAAATAGACATTGTAATGTCGCAACAATGGAATGAAAGTATCATTCGTTGTGTTTGCATCTGTAGTTGGGATAAGGATCTGCCACCCGGCTGCCATCAAAATGGCCCAACTGGAGAGCAGCCACATGCCGTTCATGTATGCAAGTGGGATATTGGCGCCTTCATTTTCAACAATGGCAAACAGCAGATCTGCCAGGCCGGTGCTGGCCATACTGATCGCCAGTAATACCACAAAAGTGCGTCCAATTCTATCCAGGTCGCGCTGAATTAGAGAGATCAGTCCTGCCAGGATCAGGAAATCACCCGCAGGATAAGCCAGAGAAATCAACCCGCTCAGGCCGGTTTCGTGCTGAACGACAATCGGCCCAAGAAGGTATACCCAGATCAACAGGCACCCAACCACCATGATAATGCCGATATCCAATCCGATCATCAAGCGATGTTCGCGCTTGGATGGCAGGTATGGCAGGCTGAGTACTCCTGCCAGCAGGAGTGGATAGAAAAGCAGGTAAAACACATCTGCCAGTGATGGGAAAGGATCGATGCCCCGGATGTTGGCAAAGTAGTACCAGAGCACTTCGGCGATACAGTTGCTCAAGCTGGCCAGGCCGATCAACCCCCAGGTGCGGCGGATGGCTGTTGGGTGTTTTGGCGAAAATGCAATATACCCACCCAGGCTCGCACCCAGTAGAGCCAGCAGGATCAGTCCCATGCTGGAGACAAAATCCTCGCTGGATGCGGAAAATTTAAAACCAAGGAACCAAATTAAGTAGAGCAGAACACCAAGCGTGCTTACTGTAAGAGTCGCTTTTACCGCAGTGCGCATGGGAGATCCGGTGATTTATTCATTAAATTAAAGAAGAACCTGCCTTTATTTGGAATTGGACAGGTTCTTCATTTATTTTGAGTTAGGATGCTGGCGGCAGAGGTTCGTCGCTGGAAGAGACAACTGCCTTGGGTTTCTTGTCACGCAGGGTCATTAAACCCACCACGACCGGGATGGCGATCAGGAGAATGGACACACACAGCATGGCATATCCCGCCCACGAAGGCATCACGCCCCCACCGGTGTAGTCGTTAAATGTTGTGGTATAGGGCATTTTTCCGGTTGCTGTCAAAACACCGAAAAGGCACAGGAAAAGTCCCGGGCAGCCACATAAAAATACAGCCGCCAGGGTCCCAATGATCCCACCCGTTTTTGACTTTTTATTCTCCATTGCGTTCTCCTTTTCTAAATAGTTTACTTTCCTTTAAGTATACAGTTTACAGACTATGAGTCAAGCCATTAACCGCGCAGCCTGGCGCCGATTTCATATTCCAGGCGCTTGATGATCTTGCCACGCAGTTGGGCGGCTTCCTTGTCGGTCAGGGTGCGGTCAGGCGCCTGGTAGGTCAGGGCATAGGCCAGTGATTTCTTACCCTCTCCAATTTGCTCGCCGCGGAATACATCGAACAGGCGTACCCCGCTCAACAAAGCTCCACCGGTCTGGCGGATGAGCGCCTCCACTTTGCTGGCCGGGATGGATTCGTCCACCACCAGGGCAATGTCTTCGAGCATGGGTGGAAAACTGAATACAGGCTGGATGCCAAATGCCGGTTGAACCTCCAACAAGGCTGCCAGGTCAAATTCCGCCGCCAGAACAGGTGAGCTGCCAAATTCGTATCTGGCTTTTACCAGCGGGTGAATCTCACCGAAAACACCCAGCGACCGTTGTTTGTAAAGCAGGCGGGCGCACTTGCCGGGATGGAACCTTGAGTCATTTTCCAATGGTTCAAAGCTTACCTCGCGCAGTCCCAGGCCCTTCAGAAGGCCTTCGATAACGCCTTTCAAATCGAAGAAATTCAGCAAGGGCCCTGCTTTTACATCCCAGGCGGGCAATTGGCGCAACCCGCTGAGTGCAATCACCAGCATGTTTTTTTCCATTGGCAGGTCACCGATCGGCATGGGAAGGAAGACCGGGCCCAGTTCGAAAAAGGCCATTGAATCTTGCAGGCGTGCGTTTCGCTCCAATGTGTCCAGCACGTTTGCCAGCAGACTGCGGCGCAGCACCCGCTTCTCCGGGGCGATCGGGTTGGCCAATTGCACATACCCATTTTGTGGACCCAGGCGTTCCTGTCGTTCGGGCGAGGTCATGCGGTAGGTGATCACTTCCTGCAAGCCAAGGGCCACCAGCAGGTTGCGCAGATTCTCTTCCTTCTCCAGCTCCGGGTTACCAGCCTGGGGTGGCAGCTCGTCCGCTATGCGCGTTTCAGGGATGCGGTCGTAGCCGTACATGCGCGCCACTTCCTCCATCACATCCGCCAGCCCGACCACTCCCTGCCCGATATCCATTCGGAAAGGCGGCGCTTTGGTGGTAACCGTATCTTCCTTAATACTGACTTCAAATTCGAGCGGTTTTAACAGTTCGGCGATTTCAGACGCAGACAGTTCAATGCCCAGCAGGCGTCGTACATCCTGCGGACCGATCTTTACAATTGCATCCTCAGGAGGATTTGGATATTCATCCACCAATCCGGGCGCAACCTGGCCGCCGCTCCAGGCAGCCATCCATTGCAGGCCGCGCCGAACGCCGGTCTCAGCCAGGCTTGGATGGACACCACGTGAGAAACGATAGGAGGCTTCGGAGTGCAAGCCATGAGTATTGGAGGTACGTCGAATGTTGATGAAGTTCCAGGCGGCGCCCTCCAGCAGGACGTTGTGCGTTTTTTCTGTGACCTCGGATTCAGCACCTCCCATCACGCCTGCGATGGATAAAGCCCCCTGGCTGTCACACACCAGCACCTGGGTGGGCTGCAGCAGGCGTTCCACACCATCCAGGGTGGTCAATTTTTCACCCGGGTTGGCGGTGCGGGTCAGGATCGTAACCGGATTGCCTTTGGCGCGTTCCAGCAGGACATCATAATCAAAGGCGTGCAGGGGTTCTCCCATCTCGAACATGGCGTAATTGGTGGCATCCACAACGCAATTGATCGGCCGGGTTCCAGACAGGCGCAGGCGGCGCTGCACAAAATATGGGCTGGGAGTGATGTTCACATTCCGCACCAGTCCCAGCACAAAGCGCGGGTTGAGCTGCGTATCGCGGATCTCAATGCAGACTTTTCCCTGAATGCTTTCTCCTCTGGTGGGCGGGTTGATCTCGGGTCGTTTGAGGCTCTTGCCGGTCAAGGCAGCCAACTCGCGGGCGATCCCATACACATTAACATTACGTGCCATGTTGGGCAGGATGTCAATGCTGAAGACAGCATCACCCATGTAATCTGCCAGGGGCATGCCCACAGGTGCGTCCGCGTCCAGGAAGATGACGCCCTCATGTTCCTCGGAGATGCCCAACTCCTTCTCGGAACAGACCATCGAATAAGATTCCACGCCGCGGATCTTGGTACGCTTGAGAGTGGTCAACACCTGCCCATCGGCATGACCATCATACAAGGTGGCGCCTTCGCGGGCATAAGCCACCTTGAGCGGTGTGGGCAGCGCTCCCAGGCCTTTGTACTCGTACAGGTTGGGGGCGCCCGTCAGGACGACATGCTCCTGAACGCCATCCAGCAGCTTGCACAACACCAGCCGGTCGGCAGCCGGGTGCGGCATGACTTCTGTGATGGCAGCCACCACCAGTTTATCGGGCTGCCACTCCAGGCCATAGGTTTTAAATTCATGTTTGGATTGTGAGCCGCTTTCCGGCATCTTCCAGCCTACATAGCGGATCTCTTCCACTTCCAGCCCTGCCAGCGTCAGCTTGCGGGCCACTTCTTCCACGCTGATATCGATATCAACGAAATCTTTTAACCAGGATAGGGGTAATTTCATGAGGTCTCCTTTCTCGTTAGAACTGTTCCAGGAATCGGACGTCATTTCCCCAGAAATAACGGATGTCTTCTATCTTGTAGCGCAGCATGGCCTGGCGTTCGGGTCCCATGCCAAAAGCAAAGCCGGTATATCTTAATGGATCGTAACCGCCATTTTGCAGCACCAGCGGATGCACCATGCCGCAGCCCAGGATCTCCAGCCAGCCGGATTGCTTGCAGACCGGGCAGCCCTTGCCGCCGCACACGAAGCATTCCACATCCATTTCAGCGGAAGGCTCGGTGAATGGGAAGTGCTGGGCACGGAAGCGCGTGCGTGCATTTTGGCCAAACATGCGGCGGGCAAAGTCATTCAGGGTGCCTTTCAGGTCGCTGAAGGTGATGCTCCTGCCAACCGCCAGCCCCTCCACCTGGTTGAACTGTACCTCGGAGCGGGCCGTGATCTGTTCATAGCGGAAACACATGCCCGGCAGGGCGATGCGGATGGGCGGCGGGTTATTTGGGTCTGTGGCAGCCGCGGCACGCATGGCACGGATCTGCCCGGGGGAGGTGTGGGTTCTCAACAGCACCGGGTTGTCACCGCGCTCGCCCGCTTCCACGTAGAAAGAATCCTGCATTTCGCGCGCCGGGTGATCGGGCGGGAAGTTCAGGTTCTGGAAGTTGTATTCATCCGTTTCCACCTCACTGGAGGTATATACCTGGAAACCCATCTCAGCCAGGATACCCAGGATGCGCCGCAGGGTTTGCGTGGCCGGGTGCAGGTGTCCGCCGCGCAAAGGTCGTCCCGGCAGGCTCACGTCCAGGTGTTCCCCTTCCAAGGAGCGTTTGAGGGCGGCTTTCTGGATGACCTGGCTGTGTTCATTAAAAGCAGCTTCCAGTGCCAGCTTGACCTGGTTGGCTTTTTGCCCGACCAGCGGGCGCTCCTCTTTTGAGAGCTGCCCCAGGCCGCTGAAGACCTGCATGAGAGCAGAACTGCGCCCGGTGTGGGTTACCCGCCAGGATTGCAGAGACTCTTCATCCATTACGCTGTACAGCGCCTGCAACGCAGAGCTTTGAATTTCATCCAGTTTTTCGAGCATGCTACCTCCAAAATAAACAAAAAACTCCCGTCCAGCATGGGACGAGAGCGGGGTCTCGCGGTACCACCCAATTTGGCCAAAAGGCCCACTTTGCGCCGACCAGCATCGGCTTCCCGGGTAACGGCGGGAGGACGGTCTGAACTACAGGGAAAATCCGTTCACTCAGACAGCTCGGGAGGGAACTTCGGCCGGGTTGTACCGGGCGGGGGTTTCAGCCATGCCCCACGTCTCTCTGGCGGTTTCTGCCAGCCTACTTTACTCCGTCATAGCCTTTCACAAGGGCTCGCCTGTTGGCTCTTATTATCTGCAAAAATGGGGGGATGTCAAGGGCAGGCTGGTTCGGGTGGAAATATTGAGGAACGAACCCCCGAAAAGCACGGGGGCCTTCGTCCCAAAAAGACGGGACTTTGCCCCGCTAAAAGGCTGGCGGGATTTCCTACGGTTCAAAAAGCATAAGCCTCCGGTCGGAGGAACTAAGAGGAACGAATAAATAGTTGACAGTTGGCCTGACTTAGACCCTAAAGGTTTCTCCTGTAAACTTACATCACCTCGTGCCAAGCGGATTTGCCAACCGGCGTGCCCGCCCACCTAAAAAACCTTTAGGGTCCCGGTAGACGAGGAACGATGAGGAACGAATGCGGGATAGGTAATACTTGAAAACCAACGTCCCGAAGGTTTTTCCCGCCCGACCAACTTATTATAAGAGAAACCTTCGGGACGGTTTCTTTGCCAAAAGATGATCAGAAATGTTTATTCAATTGTAAAGGTGCAGAACAGTTGACCGCTCCCTCACGCGACCACTGGCGCTCATGCGCCAGGATTGGCGATGGTCGCATCCCGCAAAAAGATGGCGGGATCTTCGGTATGACTGCTCCCTCGCCCGAGTTACGCGCGGGAAATGCTGATCTCCATAACCCCGGCACCCTCATACAGAGGTTGGCGTTGATGGTTCCCTCACCCAGGGAACCGCTGGAATTGTACCCTCCTCAAGGCACAAAACCGACCATGATTATATTAGCACATATGTTCTGATATTGCAAGGGGCATTTTGATGGGAGGGTGAAAGCATGGTTTCTTACCATTATCAAACTTAATTCTCCGAAAAATTATTACACATCCAGTGCAACCGGCGGGCCGAATGGGTTGTATAATTAGTGTTATATTATGACCCCTGTCTGGCAAACTGGGGTCATAAATCGTTTTAATCTATTGCCGTATAAAACCCTAAACCTTTGGGGTTTTATACGGATCGTCTATAGCTGTTATACGATCCGCTCAAACGCTTGTTAGGCCGCCTGTCTTTCACAACAAGGAATAATTATGATGTGGTGGTCTCAAAAAATCTGGCGCAGTACTATCTTGATAACCTTATTGGTGGTGATTTCTCTTTCGTGCAGATATACTCCTTACATATCTACACCGACAGAAGTATTGCCATCGCCAACATATACACCACTGGCAACTTCTGTACCAGCCATATTACAAGAAGGCACGACATTTTCAATTGACAACTTGGCAATCACATTTTTAGAACATGAATTAGAAGGGTGCTTTATCAGTAAATATGGCAATGAGATTTGCCCTAATTCAGGTGCAAGTTTGTTGTGGATACATTTAAAACGAGAGAACAAGGGCAATTCATCAGACTTACCGATTTACTCTTGTTTTTGGTTTCATCTACAATATCGTAATGACGAATTGGACTCACTTCATTATTACATGTACGGGGACGCCCATCCCGACAGAAATAGTTGGACTGGTGGTGGCTGTGAACAACTTTACAGTGGCAACTCTGATGATGGATGGATTGTCTTTGAAGTCCCCTCTGGTGTTGCGCTTGATGAAGCCATATTGCGTGTTGAAAGTTATCAAGGACCCGAATTTAAACAAATATGGAGTTTCGGGGAATAAAACATCGCCGAACAAAGCGTGCATTGGGCCCCGTAAGAGCACACCTGCACTGCGTTCCGGCGCAAGTGTCGGGGCAGGCGGCTGGGCGCTTCGCGTGCGGCATTTTCACCTGTGCCTCCCGATCCCGAAGGACATCGGGACGATGTGCGGCACGGTGCAGGCAAGCATTTTTCTGGCTTCGAGTTTTTTCTGCTCCCAAGCAGAATCCACACCCGCCCCATTGCCACTACCTGCATCGCTTTTTGGTTTGTTGGGTTTTATTATCTTCAAAATTGAATGACTGACAAGAGGCGGATGGAAGAGTTTTATTAATAAAAAGCAGGGAAGCGCAGCGTTCGCGCTTCCCTGCTTCATCAAATTTATTCTACTGGGATTATTTTCCGGTCAGTATGCTGAGCGGAACCCACTTGCTGAAGCTTTCCAGGTGTCCCCACAGGGCGCCGTAAAAGGTGACCGCCCAGAGCGCGGCGGTTACCAGAAGCACCAGTGCGGCCAGCATGCGAAAAGTCTTGTTGTTCTTGAACCACAGGAAGAAGGGCGCTGCAAAGACGCCTCCCAACCCGGCTGTGATAAAACCGATGGCCGACATAATGGGTTCCTTGGTCAATCCCAGGGAAAGAATACGTGCACCCACCAGGACGGCATCCACACCTGCGAAGAAGGCGTATATGCTTACCGGCAGCAGGCTCCAGCCCTGGCTGAGGGCCAGCGCGGTAGCCAGGAAAACTACACCAAACAGGGTGGTGGTCTCACCAAAGGCGATATTGTAGCTTCCGGGCAGCGGCCAGTTGAAAGTCATGTGCAGGCCGAGTACCAGGGCCAGCAGACCGGTGACGCCAAAAACAGCAGCGTAAGGACGTTGATCCTGGTCATCCAACCCTTTCCAGAGATAGTAGGCCAGTACAACCGTGCCAGCCACCAGGTTGATCATTGCGAGCGTAAGATAATCGATGAACATTGTTACTCCTTTATATAAGATAATTTAGACTTAATTAGTCTAATACATTCTACCACATTGATCTCAGTTTCAAACGACTTGCAGGAGAGCCGGTTTCGGGGGCACATCAGAATACAACTGTTTAAATAACAAATGGGGTGAAAGTAGACTTTCACCCCATTCAAGATAAGTGGGTCAATCGTTAGTTATGGAATCGGAACAGCGCCAGGAATGGGCAAATTTTCGGGATTCGGAACTCCCTTCTCGTTTACGTCTACTTTCTCAGTCAAAAGGTCCCATTCACCTTCAAAATTCACATTATGGCAGGTGAAACAACTGCCACCATAATGCAGTTTGAAGTACTGGCTGGTCATATGGGCAGGATGAACAATATCTCTCAGAGATAATGGTGCAACAACTCCCTTCCCTTCTCTTTCTCCGGTACCAGCTGCATGGCACTGTAAACACACGGTCACAGAAACATCATCCGTTGCAAGAATTGAGGTACCATCGGGTGCTACGGATGGGTGTTCCTCTCCCCTTACCTCGGCGCGTTCATGAGCTTCGAAGGCTAGAGTGTATTTACCTGTTGCAGCATCCACCACAACATGGCAGGCAGGACAACCACGCCGAACCTCATCTAAAGCAGGAAATTGGATCCCCCCCAATTTTCCAGCAGTATCCAATGCGGCTAATTGTTCCTCGGTTAAACCTGCAGCAGAATCGCTTGCGGGGCCAGCCGGGCCAGCAGGACCAGCAGGGCCGGCAGGACCAGCAGGACCAGCAGGTCCTGCAGCGCCTTGCGGACCGGCACATGCAGTTACTAAAACTGTCAAGATTAATACTGATAAGATGAATAGATATCGGCTCTTCATGGTAATCTCCTCTATTTTGATTTTGACATCAGTCGTATCATAATAAATCGAAAAGAGGCTTTTTGGTATCGGAATAATCACTGATTCTATAGTGGAAAACGCCATTCCTTCTAGCAATTTTAATGATATAAATCTGGCTAATCCTAAGTCACACACTCACTCTTTACAAAGTAGAATAAGTATGCCGTAAATTTTCACCTCCACTCGTCAGGAATACACTTCTCGAGAATTTATGTCCGGGCAACCAAAAATTAAATCGGTATTGATCCAGTGGTTCTTGAACCTGCCTTTTATGAAGGCATTCGAAATGAGTTTGCGTGCAAAAGTCACAATTGGAGTGGTTATTCCATTAATCATTTTTCTGGGGGCGATCACTGTCATTGATTACAATTCAACCCGGAAATTCATGCTTGAAAATCTATCTACGATTTCTTCTTATGCAGGAGATGTTGTTGAGAGTTCCATTCGTCATGGAATGATTGAAAATGATTTTGAAAATATCCAGCAGATGCTCGATTCGATGACTGATAATAATGATTTTGAGATTTTGTATATTCTAAAACCAACCGGGGAGGTGGCATTTTCTCCGGGAGGGAAAGGAGTTGGAATCAGACTGGATAACTCCCAGGATGAATGTCTTCCTTGCCACATACTTCCTCCGAATGATCGACCGAGAAGCATAGTAGTCAAGAAAAGTGATGGACAAGAAGTATTCAGAAGCATGCAGCCAATACGCAATAAGCCAGAATGCTTTGCATGCCACGATCAAAAGGAGCAGTATATAGGGGTGTTATTAACCGACATTTCTATTTCCCCCTTTAATCAAGCTCTGAATATCGATTTAAAAAGAAATCTTATCCTATGGAGTTTGGTTATCGCCTTTACTGTTATGGTAGTCTATCTTTCTCTGAACAAATTTGTAATCCAGGGCGTGATGGAGCTGGTCTCTGACATGAAAGATTTCTCAACAGGCATTAGAAGAACCGGAAAACGTGATCGTGTTGATGAAATAGGTCAGTTGGAATCTGCATTACATCTCATGGTAGAAGAGATCGATTTGAGTCAAAAGGAAAATCAGATTCTTACTAAGAACCTCGAGTTTCATAATCAACAGCGTGGTGAATTACTGAACAAGGTGATTACCGCTCAAGAGGATGAGAGAAAACGTTTGGCGCGAGATTTGCACGATGACCTGGGCCAGACTTTGGGGGGATTTGCTTTTTTGATTGAAGGTATTGAGGAGCTTTACAAAGTTGATCCCCCGAGAGCAATCAGCCAGTTATCAATGATGCGAAAATTAATTAACGAATCCTCTGAAAAGATGTATGAATTGATCATGGATCTACGACCTTCAATTTTGGATGATCTTGGCTTGATTCCTGCTACCAAACTGCTTACTGAGCGAGTTCTATCTAATCAGAATATATCGTTCAAGATCGATGATCGTAATCTCTCAAGCCGGTTACCACCGGAAATCGAAGTCACACTGTATCGGATTTTTCAGGAAGTTCTGACAAACTGTATAAAACATGCTCATGCAACCAACTTAGCAATGGAACTCTCCTGCCAGAATAATCTCTTCGCATGTGAAATTGTTGATAACGGAAGAGGGTTCGACACTAATTCCCTTGATTTGGATGATGGGGTCCCACAAAAATTTGGTATTCTTGGAATGAAGGAACGTATAACGCAGTGTGGAGGAATCTTTGAACTTGAATCAAATCCTGGCAAGGGTACAAAAATTCATATCACCATTCCACTAAAGGAGACAACCTGTGTCGAATAAGATTCGTTTGCTGATCGCTGATGACCATGTCATTGTCAGGAGTGGAATTCGTCTCTTATTAGAGGCTGAACCGGATATGAAAATAGTGGGAGAAGCACTGGATGGCAATGAGGCGCTTGAAAAAGTTAAATTGCTGCGACCAGATATCGTTCTGATGGATATCGCCATGCCCGGTACGGATGGTCTTGAGGCAACCCGTCAAATCAAATCCAGGTGGCCGGAAGTCCAGGTGTTGGTTTTAACGATGCATCGCTCAGATGAATATTTTTTTGAAATGATCAAGGCTGGTGCATCAGGTTATATCCTTAAAGGTGCTGAAACCAATGACCTTAAATCAGCCATCCGTATGATTGCCAGCGGGGGTGTTTTTTTGTATCCAAGCATGGTTCAAAAGCTAATGAAAGGCTACCTGGAGGCTTTATCTGGTTTCCATAACTCAACTTCACAACTCAGCACCAGGGAGAAAGAGGTGCTTAAATTATTGGCTGAGGGCTATGACAATCAAGAAATCGCCGAACTATTGGTGATCAGTCCAAGCACAGTTCATACCCATCGAAGTAATTTAATGAACAAATTAGGATTTACCAAGCGTCACGAACTTGTAAAATATGCCCGGGAAAAAGAACTGCATTAATAAGATGACTGTCCTGCAGGACAGGTCAACAGTATTTAAATGAACAGCAAATTACTGCTTCGGGATAAAAACCTGGCTCAAATCTTACAATTTTCCTCTTGTTCCAAAAGGCACCTATCAAAAATCGCTTGACGTTCCCGTCAAGCGATTCAAATGGGCGGAATAGGACTCGAACCTACGACCTATGCGATGTCAACGCATTGCTCTAACCAACTGAGCTACCCGCCCCGGGCAGGCACATATTATACCGATGGTGTTCTATTTTGGCAATGGCAGAAAATCTAATCTGCGGGGCTTTAACAAAGAAGCGTGTCACTGCGAGAGCCGGATGTCTTATACCGGCTCGTGGCAGTCTCCTCGCTGGTGAGGAAATTGCTTCACCACTTATGGCGGTTCGCAATGACACAAACATCTTGTTTTGTCAACCAACTTTGTTAAAACCCTGATCTAATCCGTGAACAAGGGCAGATGCCCGAGAGACAGGATATGCTCCCACTGGGCGCGCTCACCTTCGGTGAGAATCGCAGCTTCAGCCGCCACGGTTGCACCGGCTTTTTCCATGATGATGCGCATGCCCTGCAAAGTTGAACCTGTGCTGATGACGTCATCCAGGATGAGTACATGGCTGTTGTGCACCAGGTGCAGGTCTTTTTCATCCAGGATGAGGGTCTGGGGCTGACCGGTGGTGATGGAAAGTGTCTCGGCCTGGAGTGCCTGTCCCATGTAGGCTTTGTAGGCCTTGCGCAGCACCACGTATGGCTTGTTCATTTCAACAGACAGGGCATACGCAATGGGGATGGACTTGGCTTCAGCCGTCACGATGATGTCAAAGTTTATATTCTCGAGCTTCTTTGCCAACGCTTTGGCGCAGGCTTGCACCAGTTCGGTATCTCCCAGGATATTGAGAATGGCAATTTTAAGTCCCGGCTTGATCTCAAAAAGGCGTAATTCACGGTGCAGTCCAGCAATCTCGATTGGATGGGTTTCTCTGGTTGTCATGAAAGTTCCCTCAAGTGGAGAAGTTCAAACAATCCGAGTTTATCATAAAACAAGATTTGTGAGAAAGAAAACAAGCTCGCGGTATAATCTCCATGTGTTACCCGAACTGCAACTCAATGACCGTGTGCGCTTACGGAAACCACATCCATGTGGATCGTATGAATGGAGTATTGTGCGACTGGGCGCAGACATTGGCCTGGAATGCTGCACCTGCCAGCATCGTGTGATTTTGTCTCGTCGTGAACTTGCCCGACGATTAAAAAATATGATACCAAAAGATGAATATAAAAAATAATCCCGAATGGATTACTGCCAGTACACAGGAGCCAGAATCCACCAGAAAGCCGCATATCCTTTTCCTGTTCTCAGACACAGGGGGTGGACATCGTGCCGCGGCCGAGTCCATCATAGAAGCCCTGCAGCTTGAATTTGGGGATGCGTTGACTACCGAGATGGTTGACTTTCTGTTAGATTATGCACCGCCCCCCTATAATCGCCTGCCCGAGTTCTACCCCGATTTTGTGCGCATTCCTGAATTATGGGGGGTGGGTTTTCTCATCAGCGACGGACGCCGGCAGGCACGCATTATGACCTCCACTATGTGGCCGATCGTGCGGCGGGCAGCCCGGCGTCTGGTGCGCGAACACCCCAACGATCTGTTGGTCTGTGTACATGCCCTGGGTACTTCCTTCCTGTTGAGAGCGCTCGGTTCCAAACGTCCGCCGTTCATTACTGTAGTGACCGATATGGTCAGTACGCATGCACTCTGGTTCGACCAGCGCGCCGACCTGACTCTGGTGCCCACCGAAATGGCACGCCAGCGTGCCCTCGAATTTAATATGTCGCCCGATAAAGTAATTGTGGTGGGACAGCCGGTATCCGAGCGTTGCAGCACACCCGCCGGTGACAGACAGACCCTGCGCCAAAAATTCGGATGGACATTGGACAAAGCCACCATCCTGCTGGTAGGTGGGGGCGAGGGCATGGGTCCCCTGGAAGAGACAGCCATCGCCATTGATGAATCCGGACTGGATGTGAACCTGGTGATAGTGGCCGGGAGGAATATAAAACTCAAGGCTGACCTGGAAGTTCGCACCTGGGATAATCCGACCTATATCTATGGATTTACCAAGGATATGCCCGATTTTATGCGCGCCTCGGACGTGCTGGTGACCAAGGCCGGCCCCGGAACGATCGCCGAAGCCCTGATCGCCTCCCTGCCCATCATTCTTTATTCCAAGCTGCCCGGTCAGGAGGACGGCAACGTGCGCTTCGTGGAATCGGTTGGCGCGGGTGTTTGGGCTCCTGAGCCTTTGCAGGTGGTGCGTACCCTGACGCGCTGGATCTGCCGTCCCAATGAGCGTCTGAACGTGGTGGAGAACTGCCGCCAGGCCGCCCGCCCGGATGCCTCGCGCCGCATTGCACGCATTTTGGGAGAGCAATTGGGCTTGCCGACCAAAGGCTAAGTGAAGGTTTCCTTTTGGAAAATAAGTACCCTTATCCGTACTTGTTGGATTATTTAATAGCGGAAAACCCCTTCATTCAAACAGCCTCGAAAAAACCATATTGACCATCCGGATTAGACTTGACATAAGGTTTATCGAGTATATAATGAAGTAAATCGGAACTCTTCTATTAAAGGAGTCAAAAATGGCTGAAAAAAAGAAAAGTATCCTGAATAATATTGCAAACGCATTTACCAACAAAGATGAGATAGCGGCTGCTGAGAAGGCTGCCGCAGCCAAAGCTGCTGCTGCCAAAGCCGCTGCCAAGGCCGCCTCAGATAGGGCTCTTGCTGCCGAGAAAGCATCTGTCGCAAAAGCTGCTGCTTCGCAGGCTGCTGCCAACAAAGCAGCTGCAGCTAAAGTCGCCGCAGATAGGGCATCTGCAATGAAAATCGCTGAAGCCAAAGCTATCCTTGCCAAAAATGCTGCCGCTTCTGCAGCTGCGCAGCCAAAAGCCGGAACTGTCAACGTCAAAAGCCTGCGTGTCCGCAAGGATCACTCGGTGGAATCCCCGGTCGTAGCCGGCCTTTCTTTTGGAGAAAAAGTATCCATTGTGAGTGTATGGACGGACGGAAAGAACACCTGGGCACAATTGGGACCGGACAAATGGGCCGCCATTAAATATGACGGCGAGGAAATGATCAAGCTCGGTTAGTCATTGGCTGCATCCTTATATAAAATCAAAGCTGGCGCTTGAATTCAAGCGCCAGCTTTGATTTTATCGGAATTGTTCGTTCCTCTTCGCTCCAAGTTCTTCTACCGTTTAACACCTCGCTCGGTGAAGGTCTCAGACCCCGCCGGGGCTGACTGCAGGTCTCTTTACGTTCAATGCTCTATGGGTTTTGAGATCTTCCCCACTTCTTTGAAAAGTTACAAAAAACTCGATGGCAGAAAGTTTCGAAATTTACGCGTGAAGCAGTATAATCTTTGTTAGATGCCTATTCTGGATGCAAACACCCTGGAAATATTCAGCCGCAGCCCCGAGCAAACCCGCCGGGTGGGCATGCGTTTGGGTGGCTTGCTGCAGCCCGGAGATTTGATCTGCCTGCAGGGGGAATTGGGAGCAGGGAAAACCACTCTGGTGCAGGGATTGGCACAGGGTTGGGGTTCCCTGGAGGCTGTTTCCAGCCCCACTTTTGTACTTGTCAATATCTATCGCCGTCCGGATTCGAGCAACCTGTTTCACCTGGATACCTACCGTCTTGAATCCATCCCCGAGGCTGAGGAATTGGATCTGGACGATATGCTCATGCAAGGTCCATTGGTGATTGAATGGCCTGAGAGGCTTAAACCGATCCTGCCGGAAGAATACCTGTGGGTTCAACTAGCCTACCAGGACGAAGAGCAGCGCTCCATGTTGTTTTCGCCACGTGGAGAGCGTTATGTTCAACTGTTGGCAGAATTTCGCCAGTCAGTGTTTGGAGTGGTATGATGCTGTTGGCTTTGGATACCTCCACCGCGCATTCGGGGCTGGCCTTATATGATGGCGTACAAATACTGGGCGAATTGAGCTGGCACAGTCACCTGCGTCAAACAGTCGAACTTGCACCCGCCATATCCGAACTTATGAAACGTGTGAATACAGATATGGGGGCCGTCAGGGCGATTGGGATTGCCATTGGTCCGGGGTCGTTTACCAGTTTGCGGGTTGGATTGTCCCTGGCCAAAGGATTGTCCCTGGCAAGACATATCCCTTTGATTGGAATACCTTCGCTGAATATCCTGGCTGCCGCTTTACCGGTGCAGAACATTCCGCTGGCAGCCACCTTGCAGGCCGGACGTGGCCGATTGGCGGTCGGTTGGTATCACACCACTGCGGAAGGCTGGCAGGCTGATGGCCCGGTGGTGACTCAAACGGCGGATGAGCTGGCAGACAGTATCACAACACCCACCCTAGTGTGCGGTGAATTGAATGAAGATCAACGCCAGCGACTGGCACGCAAATACAAGAATGTCAGCATCCCTTCCCCGGCACACTGTGTCAGGCGACCGGGCATCCTGGCCGAACTGGCCTGGCAGCGCTGGCAGGCAGGCGATACAGATTCAGCCGCATCCCTGGCTCCGATCTACCTGCATGTGGCTGGAGGCCCGCCTGCGTAAATATGGCTGACCTGGCTCCTGAGATCAGCATCCGCCGCATGAAAGTGGAGGATGTGCCTGTTGTGCATGCCCTGGATGTCCTTTCCTTCAACCTGCCCTGGTCTGAGCGTTCTTTTCGTTATGAAGTGACTGAAAATGCCAATGCCCGTACCTGGGTGGCTGAGGTGCCCCAACCTGGGCCAGCCCGGCTGGTGGGCATGTTGGTATTGTGGTTTTTTTTGGATGAAGCCCACATTGCCACCCTGGCGATACACCCGGAGTTCCGCCGTAGAGGCATTGCCAGAAGGATTTTGCAAATTGCCCTCAATGCAGCTTATCGTGAAGGGGCAAGACGTGCTTTTTTGGAAGTACGTGCTGGTAACCAGGCTGCCATCCTGATGTACCAGGAACTTGGTTTCGAAGAGGTTGGTCGCCGGCCTCGCTATTATCATGATAATAATGAAGATGCCCTGTTAATGACCCTGGAAAACTTGCATATATATTTATCAACTCAATAATGCAAGAGAAGGTTGGGGTGTGAAAACGAGCTTTGCTCGTTTTCACACCCCAACACCCCACTTTTTTGAGAAGTTGCCACTTATATTGATCCAATCCCGGGAGGCAGACATGAACCCTGATGAGATCCTCGCCCAAATCGCAGATGAAGTGTCTGTCTGCCAGAAGTGTAGTTTGCATCAATCCCGCAAAAAATCGGTTCCGGGGGTGGGTCCTGTCAATTCCGAGATCATGTTCATCGGGGAAGGTCCCGGGTTTCATGAAAACGAACAGGGGCTGCCATTTGTCGGGGCGGCTGGAAAATTCCTGGATGAACTCCTGGCTCAGGCCGGGCTGGCCCGGGCAGACGTCTGGATCGGGAATGTGGTCAAATGCCGGCCTCCCGAGAATCGCGATCCACTGCCAGATGAGCTAATTGCCTGTGATCAATACCTGGAGCGCCAGATCGCGGTCATCAATCCCAAGATCATTGTCACCCTGGGGCGATACTCAATGGGCAAGTTTTTTCCAGATGCCAGGATCAGCGCAATTCATGGGCAAATGCGTAGATCGGGAGACCGGTTTATAATAGCCATGTTCCACCCGGCCGCGGCTTTGCACCAGGCCAAACTTAAGCCTACCATTCTGGCGGATTTTGCTCAATTGCCCGCATTGCTGGAAAAAGCCCGTACATTGTTGAGCGCTGCTGTTCCGGCCAGGCAGGTCGAACCGGATGAACCGCATGAAGATCCAAAACAGTTAAGTCTTTTCTAAAACAAATACAAGGAGAGGAAAATAATGACAATCAAGGAAGAACTTATCGGTCGATTCAAGACCCGGGAAGCGCGAATCGGTGTGCTAGGTTTGGGATATGTGGGCCTGCCGCTGGCGGTGATCTTTGCCGAGGCCGGCTTTAATGTGCTGGGGATCGATCCAGATGTCCGTAAGGTGGAATCTGTAAATAAAGGCCACAGTTATATCCAGGATGTACCCACTGACCAACTGGCGAAACTGGTTAAAAGCGGCAAGATCCAAGCCAGTGCAGATTTCTCGGGTCTAAAAGATATGGATGCTGTCAGCATCTGTGTACCCACTCCGCTGCGCAAAACCGGCGACCCGGATATGTCCTTCATACTTTCAGCCACCGAAGAGCTTGCCAACTACATGCATCCCGGCATGGTGGTGGTACTGGAATCATCCACTTATCCGGGAACCACGCGCGAGATCCTGCTTCCCAAATTGGGCAGCGAAAAAGGACTGGTGGTTGGGGAAAATCTCTTCCTGGCATTTTCCCCCGAACGCGTAGACCCCGGCCGCGAAGATTGGACCACTTACAACACCCCCAAAGTCGTGGGAGGCATCACCCAGGATTGCTGTGATGTTGCCACGGCCTGGTATGAGCAGGCCCTTAAGACGGTCTTCACTGTTTCAACGGCTGAGGCGGCTGAGATGGCCAAGCTGCTGGAGAACACTTTCCGCATGATCAACATTGGCCTGGTCAATGAACTGGCCATTATGTGCGAGCGCCTGGGTGTGGATGTTTGGGAGGTGATCGATGCAGCCGCCTCCAAACCCTTTGGATTCATGAAGTTCACCCCCGGCCCGGGATTGGGTGGTCACTGCATACCGATTGACCCGCTATATCTCTCCTGGAAGATGAAGTCATTTAACTACAATGCCCGTTTCATTGAATTGGCATCCGAGATCAACACCAATATGCCGCGTTACACGGTCAGCCGGGTGATGGATGCTCTGAATGACCACGGCAAAGCCCTCAAAGGCTCAACCTGCCTGGTGCTGGGGGCTGCCTATAAACCCAATATCGATGATATCCGTGAATCCCCGGCCCTGGATGTAATCGGATTGCTAAAGAATAAAGGTGCCAAGGTTTCTTATCATGACCCGTATATTCCCAGTCTGCTCACTCATGAGAATGAGCGCATGGAGAGCGTACCTGACCTGATGGCAGCGGTGCGTGAAGCGGATTGCGTCGTCATCATTACAAATCATAAGGATTACGATTACCCGGCCATTCTCGAAGCTGCCAACCTGGTTTTCGACAGCCGCAATGCCCTGGGTAAGATGGGCAAGAACAATCCCAAAGTGGCGAGATTGTAAATGGCAAATTATCTGATTACCGGTGCAGCCGGTTTCATCGCTTCACGTGTCTCTGAAATGCTCCTGGAACAGGGCCATACCGTCACGGGCATTGATAATATGAATAATGCCTATGATGTGCGCATGAAGGAATACCGGCTGAAGCGTCTTCAGGCCATGCCCGGTTTCAGCTTTCACAAATTGGATATCTCCGAGCGCACCATCCTGGAACAATTTAGGTCCGCCAAATTTGAGGCGGTCATCAACCTGGCTGCCCGGGCGGGAGTGCGCGCCAGCACCCAGAATCCCTGGGTGTTCGTGGATACCAATGTGACCGGCTGCCTCAACATGCTCGAGCTATGCCGGCAAAATGATATCAAGAAATTCATCTTTGCTTCCACGTCCAGCATTTATGGATCCAACCCGCCATACCCCACGCCTGAAGATGCAGATAGTGACCATCCTCTGCAGCCGTACGCCGCCAGCAAAAAAGGAGCCGAGGCTCTGGCACACAGCTATCATTTTCTATACAACCTGGATGTCACCATTTTGCGCTATTTTACCGTGTATGGCCCGGCCGGGCGTCCGGACCTGGCGCTTTTCCGCTTTACCCAGTGGATCAGTGAGGGGCGGCCGGTGCAGGTGTATGGATCTGGAGAACAATCGCGCGGTTTTACCTACCTGGATGATATTGCACGCGGAACCATCGCGGCGCTCAAACCGCTGGGTTATGAAGTCATCAACCTGGGCGGGCATGAGGTTATCAGCATCAATGCTCTGATCCGCATGCTCGAAACCACCATAGGCAAGAAAGCCAGGGTTGAACATTATCCCTCCAACCTGGCGGATATGCTCTCAAGCTGGGCTGATGTGAGCAAAGCCAGGCATTTGTTGGGCTGGGAGCCGCAGGTCTCATTGCAGGAGGGGGTGCAGCGCCTGGTGGACTGGTACGATGCGGAACGTGCCTGGGTAAGTGAGGTTCATACCCCGTGACCATCCTCCAAAAGATCAATTCTTTTTGGAAGGAAAACCCCATCCTGCGCAAGCTAGCCCGAAATTTTGGTTATCTTTTCAGCAGCAATATGATAAGCGCCGGGCTCAGCATGCTGCAGGGAATTTTCTCGGCGCGCATGCTGGGGGTTCCCGGATTTGGCACCCTGGGAACCATCACCATTTTTGTGACCGTGATCAACAAGATCACCTCTTTCAGGATGGGGGAGTTGGTCATTAAGTATGTTGGTGAATTCAACGAAAATAATGACCAGCCGCGTGCGGCTGCCGTTTTTAAAGCTGCCGCCCTGACTGAACTTGTCGCTTCCTTGGCAGCCTTTGGATTGGTCTGGCTGCTGGCTCCCCTGGGAGCTCGTTACATTACAAAGGATGCCAGCCTGGCGCCCTGGTTTGTAGTGTATGGCTGCATCATCCTGGCAAACCTGATCGCAGAAAGTTCAACCGGCCTGCTGCAGCTATTCGATCGCTTCCGACGTATGGCAGGTTTGAACGTTATCCAGAGTGTTGTCACCCTGGCGTTGATCATCCTGGCCTGGTGGCGGAACACCGGTTTGCTGGGGATACTGTTGGCATATCTATGCGGAAAGATCATCAGTGCAGTAGGCTTGACCCTGGCTGCTTTGTTGGAGGCAACCCGCCGCTGGGGGAGGGATTGGTGGAAAGTTCCAACACGTTTGTTGATACCACACGCCCGCCAGTTGGTAAAATTTGCTGTCAGCACCAACCTGAGCAGTTCGCTCAGCCTGATCAGCCGTGACAGTGGTATTTTATGGGTATCTTATTTCTCCTCCCCAACCCAGGCTGGATATTACAAGCTTGCCATGGCACTGGCAAATTACATCCAGTTGCCCATAGCCCCCATGCCGCAGGCTACTTATCCAGAGATGGCGCGTGCTGTGGCAAGGAAAAAGTGGGCTGATTTCCGTTATCTCATGCGCACTGGCACCCGTCTGGCAGGCGGATACTCGGTGCTGGTTGCACTCGGTCTTATTTTCCTGGGGAAACCCCTCATTCAATCCCTGTACACTGCCGCCTTCCTGCCCACCTATGCCGGTTTGGTCATTATGCTGGTTGGCATTGTCTTTGGCAACAGCTTGTATTGGTCACGCTCGGCTTTGCTCTCCCTGGGACTGGCCGATTACGCCACCAAGGTGAATTTTCTGGTAACCATTGTGAGCGTTGCCGGCCTGATCGCCCTGCTGCCGAGGTTTGGTTTTATTGGCAGTGCCCTGGTTTTATCCATCGGCAGCCTGATGGGTAACAGCCTGGTGGTGATTAAAACCCGTTCCGAGCTTAGCAGGCAGGAAAGCCTGTTCCCTACACCACAGGCGGATCCTGCCTGATGGCTGAACCGTTGAAAATTGGCATGCTGGTGGATACCTACCTGCCGGTCATCGGGGGTGCAGAGATCCATGTTCTCGAACTCAGCCGGGCTTTGCAGGACTGCGGGTATGCACCTGTTGTTTGCACTGCCAGCCTCTCGGAAGGAGACCCGGTCAATGAAGAATTCCCGGTCACGCGTATTCCTGCCTTGCATTATTCAGGTTGGAGCACCTGGCTGCGCCTTCCGTTTGCCCTGCCTGCACTGGTGCGTTTCATCCGGCAGGTGGATGTCGTTCACTGCCATTACACCTTCTTCATGGCCATGCTGGGCACGCTGCTCGGAAAGTTGCTCGGCAAGCGAACCGCCGTGACTCTGCATGGGCTGGGCACCCTGGATTCATCGGTGGGCAGCTCGGCCATGATGCGCTTTTTCCGGTGGGTCTCCCTGCACTGGGCGGATGTGGTTTTAGCCACCAGCGACGAGATGCGCTCGGTTGCACTGCGTTTTGTGCCCGATGCGAAAATTGTGATTATTTCAAATGGCGTGGATACTTCCAGATTTATTCCAGCGCCCAAAACCGAATCGCAGGAATTCGTCATCCTGACCATGCGCCGCCTGGCGCCCAAGAACGGCGTTCAATACCTGGTGGAGGCAGCCCCGGCTGTGATAGCAGCCCTGCCGCAGGCCAGTTTTTGGGTGGCAGGGGAGGGTAAGCTGGAAGCGTACATCCGCCAGCGTGTGGCTGAACTGGGAGTGGAAGCAAATTTCCGTTTTATTGGCATGGTTCCACATGCCCAAACCGCAGATTATTATCAGAAAGCGGACCTGGTCGTGTTTCCTTCCAGCGCCGAATCCACCAGCCTGGCTTGCCTGGAAGCCATGTCCATGGAGAAGGCCATCGTTGCCAGTAACCTGACAGCCTACCAGGATATGCTTGGTGACCAGGAGCGCGGCCTGTTGGTGAAATTGTTCGACCGGGTTGATTCGGACTATAACGCGCCTTTGACCCTTCCGCCGGAGCGCATCCAGACCCTGGCACAAGCCATTATAAAATTAGCCAAAGACCCGGCCCTGCGCAGGAAACTTGGCAGCCAGGCGCGCCGCTTTGTAGTTGAAGAATACGATTGGATGAGAATAGCTGAGCTGACTGCATGTGCATATCGACAGTAAAATCCTTATAATACAGATGTCCTTTGCTTTGTGAGTATTTTGAATGAAAATTAATTATATATCTGTTTCAGTCATCCCATCTGACCGTGCGAACAGCATCCAGGTCATGAAAGTATGCCAGGCAATTGCCCAGGCAGGTCAGCATGTCACTTTGTTGACACCAGCCATGCAACCGGAGACGCCTGCCTGGGAGTTGCTTGCCAGGCATTATGGGTTAAGAACGCAATTTGATATTCAATTTCTGCCACTTCAGAAAATCTGGAACCGGCATGATTTTTCCTGGAAAGCTGTGCTCAAAGCTCGCAGCCTGGGAGCTGACCTGATCTATGCCCGCTCGGTTACTCCGGCGGTGCTGGGATTGCTACTGAAGATCCCGGTCATCCTGGAAATGCACCAACTACCCAGCGGGACTTTTGGTCCGCTGTGGTACCGCCTGTTTCTGCTGCTTCCAGGCCAGAAGAGGCTTGTACCCATCACCATTGCATTAAAGCTGGCATTGGAAAATAAATTCCAGCCTGTTTTGCCTGAAAGCCAGGTGTTGGTGGCGTCCAGCGGAGTTGACCTGGATAGATTCAATGATCTGCCCGATCCTGAGACAGCCCGCTCCCTTTTGAAATTGCCTTCAGGCTGGACGGTTGTTTGCAGCGGTCATCTATATGCCGGCCGCGGCATGGAGCTTATCGCTGAACTGGCGGAACGCATGCCGGAGGTGAATTTCTTGTGGGTGGGGGGTACTTCACAAGATGTGAACACCTGGCGCACTCGTATCAGCGCGACAGGATTAAAGAATATGAACCTGACCGGCTTTATTCCAAACCGCGAGCTGCCTCTCTACCAGGCTGCTGCCGATGCCCTGCTGATCCCCTACAACCGCCGCTTCACCAACTCGGGTGGTGAGAATATCTCAAACGTAAGCAGCCCGATGAAAATATTTGAATACATGGCTGCCGGACGGGTCATTCTCAGCAGTGACCTGCCTGTGCTGCGCGAGGTATTGAATGAAGCCAATGCCATTTTATGCCCGCCGGAAGACGTGGAGGCCTGGGAGCAGGCCCTGCGCCAGCTTCAGGCAGACCCACACAAAGGCCAATTGCTGGCAAGCCAGGCCCGCCGGGATGTGGAAAGGTATTCCTGGGTTGAGAGATGCCGGTTGATCCTGACTGGTTTTATGGAAGGCGCACAATGAAACAAAACCGGAGGATGGATCTGGTTTGGTCAATTTTGGCTGGCATCGGCCTGGGGTTGGTGCTTGCCAGGCTGGATGGGCAGGGCAACGGGTGGCGCGGCTGGCTGGCTTTCAGCCTGTTATCCAGCCTGGGATGGATCATTCTCGTGGCAGCCTGGCGCTGGGCGGGTTCACAGCGCTGGCTGGGTTTGCTCCTGCTTCTGGCTTTCAGCCTGCGTCTTGGGATTGGGGTGAGTTTATCTTTCATCCTGCCGGAAAGCGGATATGTTACCGAAGTGCAGAAGGCGGGCTACAATTCGGTGGATGCCTATAACCGGGATATGCAAGCCTGGGAGCTGGCAAGCTCAGATAGCCCCATCCTGGATGCGTTTGATAAAAGCTATGCCATTGACCAATATGGCGGGTTGGAAGCTTTGAGCGCCCTGGTTTACCGGTATTTGAGCCCGGATGCCCATCGACCCTGGCTGGTCATTCTTATGGCTGCCGTGGTAGCTGCGCTGGGGGTTGCTTTTTTCTGGAATGCAGTCCGCTTTGCATGGAATGAGAGGCTTGCCTGGCTGGCTGCCTGGATGTTTGCCCTCTACCCCGAAAGCCTGTGGCTGGGCAGTTCTCAAATGCGGGAGCCCTTCCTGATGACCTTTATTGGTGTGGTGTTGTGGGGCGCGGTGGCATGGCAGCTCGATGACGATCACAAAGGCTGGCTTTGGCTGGCTGCGGGACTGGCGGGCTTGCTATTTTTTTCGCCGGGTGTTGCCATATATTTGATTGTTATCCTGGCAGGCTGGATCTGGTTGAAAAAAAAGCATCTCAAAATCCCCTGGCGGGGAGTAGCGTTGGCTGCAGGGGTGTTTGGGCTCGGCTTGCTGTTGCTCTGGGTTGCCTTGAGGCGCGGCACGTTTGCGGAGGCGTCTTTCCTGGAAACCCTGACCGGTTGGTTCAAACTCTCAGTGAAATGGGATGTTTATCAACTGGAACGCGATTCCGGTACGATCCAGTATCTATTCAGAAATGTTCTAAGTCCGAAGCTAAAACTTCCGTTCATCTTTGTTTACGGTCTGCTCCAACCTGTCTTGCCGGCAGCCATTTTTGACCCGTCCACCTGGATCTGGCAAACGGTCGGGATTTTGCGCAGCCTGGGTTGGTACCTGCTGCTTCCTCTGCTGGTTTTCAGCCTGATCACCATTTTGAAATCGTCAGTCGAAGATCAAAAATTTACCTGGCTGTGGTTTTTTGTCATCACCTGGCTTTGGATCTCGATCTCTTCTCTACGGGCAGGTGGAGACCAGTGGGACAATCCACGCTACCGCGTCATCTTCCTGATCTTCCAAGTGCTGCTGGCGGCAAAAGCATGGCTTTACTACCAGGAGTCACGCAACCCCTGGTTTACGCGTATTGTTTTAATCGAGCTGGTCTTTACGCTGTTGTTTGTTGATTGGTATGCCACCCGATTCTTCCCGTTCATTCCACGCTTTTCGTTTACAGTGATGGTGCTCCTGATCGTGTCCCTGGCGGCAATTATTGTGTTGGGCGGCTGGTTGCTGGACAGGCGCAAATTGAAACCAATAAAGTAGTAAAGTAGATTGGGTTGACCGAAGGAACCAGCCTTCTGGGGGCAGGGGAGGAATTTCGTCAGATTAATGGATATAAAGACATCTCCCCGAAACCCAATATTGTAATTCTGGTGAAAAGAGTAATGTGAAAATAACAGAACTACATTTCCATCATTTGTGAGAAAATATAAAAAAGTTCATTTGTTTATACAAGAAGCAGTAAAATCAATTTGCTTGACGGTTCGCAAAGACCGTTTATAATTCAGTAACTGAATTATAAAGAGGTGGCGCATCCCATCCGTTTCATGTCCAGGCTGCCCACCCGGAGTACCAGATACACACACCATTACAGGGAGATGATATGCCAACTGCATTGATCACAGGAATTACAGGCCAGGACGGTTCCTACCTGGCAGACCTGCTGTTGTCCAAAGGCTACCAGGTGGTTGGAATGGTGCGCCGCACCAGCACGGTCACCTTTGAGCGCATCGCACATATCCAGGATGATGTTTCCATTGTGCAGGGTGACTTGCATGACCAGAGTTCATTGGTGGCCATGCTGGAGGAATACAAACCGGATGAGGTTTACAACCTGGCAGCCCAGTCTTTTGTCCCGGTGTCTTGGAGCCAGGCTGTCCTGACTGGCGAAGTCACCGCCCTGGGGGTCACGCGCCTGTTGGAAACCATTCGTTCGGTCAATCCAAAGATCCGCTTTTACCAGGCCTCCAGCAGCGAAATGTTCGGCAAGGTCATGGAAGTACCGCAAACTGAAAAAACCCCTTTTTACCCGCGCAGCCCTTATGGGGTCGCCAAGGTGTATGGTCATTGGATCACGGTGAATTACCGCGAATCGTACAATCTTTTTGCCGCATCCGGAATTCTGTTCAACCATGAAAGCCCACGCCGTGGACTGGAGTTCGTCACCCGCAAAATCACTGATGGTGTCGCCCGCATCAAGATGGGCCTGGCAAAGGATTTGCGCCTGGGGAACCTGGATGCCCAAAGGGACTGGGGTTTTGCCGGTGATTATGTCGAAGCCATGTGGTTGATGCTGCAGCAGGACAAGCCGGATGATTTTGTAATTGGCACCGGTGAGACCCACCCCGTGCGCGAGTTCTGTGAGGTTGCCTTTGGTTATGCAGGTTTGAATTACCAGGATTATGTCGTCCAGGATACCCGTTTCTATCGCCCGGCCGAGGTGGACCTGCTGATATCAAATCCTGCCAAGGCAGCCCGGGTTTTGGGTTGGAAACCCAAAGTGAACTTTAAACAACTGGCAGAGATGATGGTCGATGCGGATCTAAAACGGATACGAAACGCCACCATCTAGTCCTGGATCAAACATGCTCATTGGATGACAACCGATCCGGACATTAAATCCCAAAACCCACCTGGCGGAGTTCTTGCATTCCTGGGGGCTAAACCGGCAGAAACCTGCCTTAGATCAGACCCTGTCACCCTTGACCCTTTCAAGGTTGCGGTTATAATTCAACAACTGAATTATGGATACTTCTTCTGATTTTACCCGTGAACTGGCCCTGCTCGAATCGATCGAGCATGATCCGGATGTAACCCAGGCCAACCTGGCTGCGCAACTTGGTGTGGCGGTCGGTACCATCAACTGGCATATCAAGCGCCTGATTGAAAAAGGCTATGTCAAGATCAAACGCGCCGAGCGCAAGAAATTACGCTATATCATCACCCCCGAGGGAATTTCCATGCGTGCCCGCCTGACGGTCGATTTTGTTGAGCAGCAGTTCAACCTTTATCGCCGGACTCGTCAGCGAGTGAAAGAACAACTGGAAATGGTGCAGCAGGCTGGATATCGCTCCATCCGGCTGGTGGGCGAAGGCGATGTGGCGGATGTGTGCAAACTTACCTGCATGGAACAGGATATCGCCATTTCTGCGGATGGCAATGTGCCGGTTTTGGAAGTGATCGGATTGAAAGTGATCCTGCACATGGAGGCTGAATATGAACGATAAACGTCACATCCTGGTGACTGGGGGCGCTGGCTTTATCGGCTCCATGTTGACTGCCGAGTTGTTACGTGCTGGTAACCGGGTCACCGTGCTGGACAAGCTCATATTTGGTGGTGAATCCCTGCTTGCTTACATGTCACATCCCGATTTTTACTTTGCCAGGGCGGATGTGACTGAAATGCGTGCCATTCATAATTCACTGCGGCGTGATTGGCCGCAACCGGATGCCACGGTGCATCTGGCCGCCATTGTCGGTTTTCCAGCCTGCCAGGCCATTGGCAAGCAGGCCGCCTGGCGTTATAACGTGGATGCCACCCGGCAGGTCTTCGAACAGTCCACCGACCTGGGGGTATCACGTTTTGTGTTTGCCTCCACTTACAGCAACTATGGTCTTTCCCAGAACGGGCAGGCGGTTACAGAAAATTCACCTCTTAATCCTCAATCCTTGTATGCCGAGACCAAGATCGCTTCCGAAGAATACCTGCTGGACCAAAAGGATGCTTCCTGCGCACCGCTGATCTTTCGGCTGGCCACCCTGTATGGCATCTCGCCGCGCACCCGCTTTGATCTGATCGTTAACCAGTTCGTGCTGGATGCATACACCAAGCGGGAACTCATTATTTATCAACGCGGCTACTCCCGCTCTTTCGTGCACGTTCAGGATGTTGTGCGTGGCATTCTGCTCGGATTGGCTGCTCCTGAAGAAAAAATACGCGGGCAGGTGTTTAACCTGGGTATTGATGATGGTAATTACACCAAGGATGAGATCGTCGGATTGGTCATCAAGCGCCTGCCCGAAACTGTCGTCCGTTATAAAGACCTGACTTTCGGCGGCGACATGCGTGATATCCGGGTATCTTTTGAAAAAATTCAGCGTGAACTGGGATTTCATGCCAGGTTGAATGTGGATGACGGTGTGCGCGAGGTGGTGCATGCCTTGCGTTCAGGCTTGATCCGCAACCCGACTGATGAGCATTATCGCAATGCCCAGTTCATTGTGCAGTAAGCCTTATAAATTTTATCAACGGAGAAAAAATGGCAGAATCTTTCTGGAAAAATAAACGAGTGATCGTGACCGGCGGTGCAGGTTTTCTGGGTTCATTCCTGACTGAAAAACTTGTCCAGCGTGGTACGGCAGATATACTGGTGCCGCAAATTGCCTATTATGATCTGACCGACCGGGATGACATCAACAGGCTGTTGGAGGATGCAAGCCAGCCATTCGAAAGCCGTCCGGCGCACCTGAAACCCGCCAACCTGCCGGGATTCCGGCCGGCAGCCACTGATCCGGCCAACAGCATCATCATCCACCTGGCGGCGCATGTGGGCGGCATTGGTGCCAACCGTGAACATCCAGCCGAATTCTTCTACGACAACCTGATGATGGGAGTGGAATTGATGCATCAGGCCTGGAAGCGTGGTATTGAAAAGTTCGTTGCCATTGGAACGGTGTGTGCCTACCCCAAGTTCACTCCCGTCCCATTCAAGGAGGATGATCTCTGGATTGGTTACCCGGAAGAGACCAATGCCCCTTACGGATTGGCAAAGAAAATGCTGCTTGTCCAGGCTCAATCCTACCGCCAGCAATATGGGTTTAATGCCATCTACCTGCTGCCAGTCAACCTGTATGGGCCGCGCGATAACTTTAACCTGGAATCTTCCCATGTCATCCCGGCTTTGATCCGCAAGTGTGTCGAAGCGCAACAGCAGGGCAAAAAAGAGATCGTCGTGTGGGGGGATGGCTCTCCCACGCGCGAGTTTTTGTATGTGGAGGATGCCGCCGAAGGCATCCTGCTGGCAGCCGAAAAATATAACGGTTCAGATCCGGTTAACCTGGGTTCAGGTTACGAGATCCTCATCAAGGACCTGGCGGAGACGATCTCGCACCTGACCGGCTTTGATGGTCAGCTTGTCTGGGATACCAGCAAGCCGAACGGTCAGCCCCGCCGCGGTCTGGATGTGAACCGAGCCCGGCAGGCATTTGGCTTTCAGGCTGGCACTTCCTTTGAAGAGGGTCTGCGCCGGACGATTGATTGGTACAGGCAGACCTTGAAAAGCTTGGATAAATAATGTCTGAAGTGGCACAACCCACCAAACCCGAAATGCCCCTGCTGGTGATCCGCCCCTCCAAAGGCTGGTCTGCCCTTAATCTGCGTGACCTGTGGGTGTACCGTGAGTTGATCTATTTTCTCACCTGGCGTGATATCAAGGTACGCTATAAACAGGCTGTTTTGGGAATTGCCTGGGCAATCTTACAGCCTTTGCTGACCATGGTAATTTTCAGTGTCATCCTCGGAAAACTATTGGGTGTACCCACAGAAAAAGATATTCCTTATCCGGTATTCAGTTTTGTAGCTCTGCTTCCCTGGCAATTGTTTGCAAATGCCTTGCAGAAATCCAGTACCAGCCTGGTCGGAAATGCAAATCTATTGACCAAGATCTACTTTCCGCGTCTGGTCATCCCGCTCTCAGCAGTGGCAGCCGGGTTGGTGGACTTCATGATCTCATTTGTGGTCCTGTTTGGCTTGATGTGGTATTACCATATTCAACTCACCTGGAATATTCTGTGGCTGCCTTTGTTGATCCTGCTGGCGCTTCTGACCGCGCTTTCGATCGGGTTATGGTTGTCTGCCCTGAACGTCCAGTACCGGGATGTGCAGCAAATGATCCCGTTCATCATCCAGGCCTGGTTTTATGCCTCACCGGTAGTCTACTCAGCCGGCATTATCCCATCTGCCAAATGGCAGCTTGTCTATGCTCTCAATCCAATGGCAGGAGTGATCCAGGGCTTTCGCTGGGCGCTGTTGGGTACTCAGCCTCCAACTGCCGCCCTGGCGGTTTCCAGCGCAGTGGTACTGGTTTTATTGGTGACGGGTGTGTATTTCTTCAAACGCATGGAACGCACTTTTGCGGATATTGTGTAGGTAAGGTTCTTTTATGACAGATATTGCAATCCGCGCCGAAAATCTGGGTAAACGCTACCGCATCGGGGCAATCGCCCGCCGAAACGACACCCTGCGAGATCAACTGTCGGATTTTGGCAGCCAGATGGCTTCCCGCATGAAGCGTTCCAAGGCAGACAAACAAAACCAGCCTGAAAATGAAGTTTGGGCGTTGCAGGATGTCTCTTTTGAAGTTCGTCAGGGGCAGGTGCTGGGAGTGATCGGCAAGAATGGCGCCGGTAAAAGCACCCTGTTGAAGGTACTTTCGCGGGTCACTGAACCCACCACCGGATCTATCGAGATCCGTGGCCGGGTGGGCTCGCTCCTGGAAGTGGGTACAGGTTTTCATCCCGAACTGACCGGGCGTGAAAATATCTACCTGAACGGTGCCATCCTGGGTATGAAACGCACAGAAATCGAACGAAAATTTGATGAAATCGTTGCGTTTTCGGAAGTGGAGCAATTCATCGATACACCCGTCAAGCGCTATTCGAGTGGTATGTATTTGCGGCTGGCTTTTGCAGTGGCTGCCCACCTGGAACCTGAGATCCTGGTGGTGGATGAAGTCCTGGCAGTTGGGGATGCAGAGTTCCAGCGCAAATGCCTGGGCAAGATGGGGGATGTAGCCCAGCAGGGCCGAACTGTCATGTTTGTCAGCCACAACATGTCTGCCGTTTTGCGCCTGACCCAGGAATCGATCGTGATGGAAAAAGGACATCTGGTCATGCGGGCTTTCTCATCCGAGGCTGTGGATTATTATCTCTCAGCCGGTCATGTCAAAGCCGGGGAACGTATTTGGAAGGAAGAAGAGATCCTGCCATCATCAGCTCCATTCCGGCCGCTGGCTCTGCGTTTGCAGGACACACGCGGACAGGTGATCGAGACGATCCGATCCACTGAACCGGTCACCGTGGAATTGGAGTACCTTTTGAGTGCTCCCATCACCGGACTGCGCATAGGCTTTTATTTAAATTCCTCCCGCTTTGAACCTGTGCTGACATCGTTTGACACGGATGACCCAATCATGTTTGAAAAATTTACCAACCGGCCAGCCGGGCACTATATCAGCCGCTGCACCATTCCGGCAGATACTTTCAATCAGGGCCGTTACTCATTGGGCATCAATGCCAGCTCGTACCGGATCCGGCGCTATTTTCAGGAAGAACAGGCGCTCGATTTTAACGTGGATGGCGCCGGTGCACCGGGTATGCAGTGGCCGGAGCCCCGCCCCGGTGTGGTCCGCCCGCGCATACAATGGGCAATTGAGACGCTTTAAGGTAGCGCGGCATGGATCCCATTAAAAACTTGATCGGAGAGATACCCTTCAGTGCAGATATTTACTGGCTTCTGCGAAATAAACACAAGCCTTTCAACAGCCACTTCAGATTGGAAGGGCTGCGTAAATATTTACCAGAAATGTGTTCTTCGGCTCGACTCTTTGGACAGACTTCTGCACTTGGCAATCGTATCTTCATATTTGCATCCCTGCATTACTGGATTGAACAGGCAACCGTTATCGGGCTGGCGCTGGCTGGCATGGGACACCGGGTGAACCTGGGCTACCTGCCATATGCGGACTGGGAGAAACCTTTGACTCCCTTCGATTTGCGCCGCCAGGGACTTTATGCGCGCGAAAGCCTCAATCCCGCCAGGACATTGATCGAAGTGCAGTCCCTGCTGGATGTTCACCCGGTTGCCAGCCTGCCCGCGTCAATACAGGAAGCTGTCCATCAGGTCTCCAGTTTCGATGTTCAATACACCTCCCAGACGGAAGAGGTTGATCTGTCTTCGCAGTTATACAAATTGAGATTCCAGCGCAATTCACAGGCTGCTAAAAGCGGTCTTGCCTGGCTTCAGTCCGGAAAACCAGACCTATTGGTGGTTCCCAACGGAACCATCCTGGAGTTGGGCGTTCTCTACCGCCTGGCACGCCATTTGAATATCCCGGTGGTTACCTATGAGTTCAATGATCAGAAGGAGCAGATCTGGCTGGCGCAAAACGATGAGATCATGCACCAGAACACTGACCGTCTCTGGCAAATGCGCCTCAGCCTGCCTTTGACCCTTGAACAACGCACAAAAATTGAAACTCTCGAGTCTGCCCGCCAGGGAGGGCGCAGCTTCGGAAAATCCGAGCGGCTTTGGCAGAATGCGCCTTCCGCAGGCAGCGCCAGTGCCCGGATTGAACTTGGCCTGGATGACCGGCCGGTGGTTTTATTGGCAACCAATGTACTGGGAGATAGCCTGACCCTGGGGCGCAATCTTATTTGCCCAAGCATGAGTGATTGGATCACGCGCACTGTGCAATTCTTTGCAGGGCGTCCGGATATTCAGTTTGTTATCCGCATTCACCCGGGGGAGCAATTGGCACATGGTCCATCCATGTTAAAAGTCATCCAGACTGCTCTGCCTGAATTATCGGCTCATATTCATGTGGTCAAGCCGGATGAAAAGGTGAATACCTATGATCTCATCGAACTGGCCAGCCTGGGACTGGTGTATACCACCACCACTGGACTGGAAATGGCGCTGCAGGGAATACCGGTCATTGCGGTTGGTGAAACCCATTATCGAAATGCCGGTTTTTGCCTGGCGCCCAACACCTGGCAGGAATATATCGAACTGCTCGAATCCAGCTTGCCAGATCTGCCCTCCCGACGCCTCACAGCGGAGCAAATTGACCTGGCCTGGAATTACGCTTATCGTTTTTTCTTTGAATTTCCACAACCCTTCCCATGGAGATTGTTGCATTTTTGGAAAGATTACCAGCTCTGGCCGCTTGAGCGTCTTTTGGGAGCGGAGGGACAGCAATTATTTGGCAGGACATTTAACTACCTGGCAGGTGAACCAATTGATTGGAAGGGTTTGAACTGAAATGGATAAGTCTGCGATCAAGAATCAGGTGCGTGAGTTTTATGACCAGGTAGGCTGGCAGCAGGTTAGTGAAGGTGTTTACCAGAATGCCCGCTATGAAGACCTGCGTCCGGTGTCGCAGGAATATATCCACAAATGCCACATGCGTGTAAAGCGTTTCCTGGCAGCCACGGGAGATTTCCTGTTGGATGCCGGTTCCGGACCGGTACAATATCCTGAATATATCACCTACTCGCAGGATTACCGTTTCAGGGTATGTGTAGATATTTCCATCACTGCCCTTGAGGAAGCCCGTCAGCGGTTGGGAGTGCACGGACTATATGTGGTGTGTGATATTGCCCATTTGCCTTTTAAATCCGAAGCCTTCGATGGCATCGTTTCCCTGCATGCCATCCACCATATTCCTTATGAAGGACAACCGGACGCCTATCTTAACCTGTTCCGAGTCCTGCAAGCCGGGAAAAGTGCAGTCATTGTTAATGCCTGGAACTACTCCAGCCTGATGAAACGCCTGAAATGGCTGGAAAAATTTATGGACCGGTTGAGCGGCATCACCAGGCGCTTATTTCAGCCAAAAACACAGCAGGCAGCGCTCGAACGGACCAGCGGCAGTCTCAGAAGTCCAAAAACCCAGCCGACCGGTACATACGCGCAGCACTATGATGCCGAGACTCTACTGGCAGAATTTGCGCGTTTTCAGGTTCCCGCTGAGATATATACCTGGCGCAGCTTGAGTGTCCGTTTTTTGCGCGCAGTCATTCACCCCGGGCTGGCTGGTCGTGGCCTGTTGCGCCTCGTCTATCGTTTGGAAGAAAAATACCCGGGATATTTTGGTAGAAATGGGCAATACCCATTGATCGTTTTACGCAAACCAGAACAGGAGACATCATGATCAGCTGGCAGGATAATGTCATACTTGTCACCGGGGGTACCGGTTCGTTTGGCAAGAAATTTATTAAAGTGATGCTGGATGAGTTCCAGCCGAAGAAGATCATTGTATTCAGCCGGGATGAACTCAAACAGTATGAAATGCAAACTTCTGGTTATAACCAGCCCAACTTGCGCTTTTTCATCGGGGATGTGCGTGACCGCGACCGCCTGCGCCGTGCCATGCACGGGGTGGATATTGTTGTGCATGCTGCCGCCCTTAAACAGGTGCCTGCCTGTGAATACAACCCCATGGAAGCCATCAAGACCAACATCATGGGTACCAGCAACGTGGTTGAAGCCGCCCTGGATGCAGGTGTCAAGAAAGTGCTGGCCATCAGCACCGATAAAGCGGTCAATCCGGTTAACCTGTACGGCGCCACCAAACTGGCAGCGGAGAAACTGGTCATTCAGAGCAACGCTTATGCTGCCGGTACCGCCACGCGCTATTCCTGTGTGCGTTATGGCAATGTGGTCGGCAGCCGCGGCTCGGTTGTGCCGGTCTTTCTCAAGCAGCGTCAGAACGGACAGGTAACCATCACTGATGAACGCATGACCCGCTTTTGGCTCTCATTGGAGCAGGGTGTGCGCTTTGTCATCAAATGCATTGAGCAGATGGAAGGTGGGGAGGTGTTTGTACCCAGGATCCCCAGCATGAAGGTGACCGACCTGGCCAGGGCTATTGCCCCGGACGCGCAGATCAATGTCATTGGCATTCGCCCGGGTGAGAAGTTGCATGAGGTGCTCATTTCGGAAGACGAGTCGCGTAACACGGTTGAAATGGAGAACATGTTCGTGGTTCAACCGGCTGAGGCGCTCTGGTTTGGCTACTCCTGGCAGGAAAAAGGTAAGCTGCTTCAGGATGGTTTCCGTTATGCCAGTGACAACAATACCGAGTGGCTGGACATCGAAGGTATTCAGAAGTATATTGCGCCGTTTGAAAAATTATTTGCAAGCGGGAAACTGGAAGGTTAAATGCGCATCCTGGTTACCGGAGCGAGCGGTTTATTGGGTTTGAACCTTTCCCTGGCAGCCCTGCCTTCCCATCAAGTCATTGGTGTGGATCGCAGCAACCTGGCAGGCGTGCCATTTGAACTGCTCAATCTGGATCTGCTGGAAGACGGAGCCCTGGAGAAAATGTTTGAGGTTATAAAGCCTGACTGCCTGATCCATTGTGCCGCCCTGGCGGATGTGGATGCCTGTGAGTCAGACCCGTCCGGCAGTCTGCGTTTGAATGCTAATCTTCCGGAAGCACTGGCGGCTGGCTGTGGACAGCGCGGTATTCCCATGATCCATATTTCCACAGATGCCGTTCTGGATGGCACCCGGGAAGGTTTTTATACCGAAGAGGATGCACCCAATCCCCTGGGGATTTATGCTCAAACCAAGCTGAAGGGCGAGTGGGCTGTGCTCAAGGTCAACCCGGCTGCCATTGTAGCCCGGGTTAATTTCTTCGGCTGGAGTCTGAACGGAACGCGCAGCCTGGCTGAATTTTTTGTAAATAATTTGCGGGCAGGGAAACCCATCAATGGTTTCACAGATGTATATTTTTGCCCGATGTTCGTGGGTGACCTGGCGGAAACCCTGCTGCACATGCTGGAGAAAAAATTGGACGGGCTGTACCACGTGGTCGGGTCAGAAGTTATCTCAAAGTATGATTTTGGGGTTGCCATTGCCCGCAAGTTTGGGTTTGAAGTCGGGTTGATCCACCCCAGTTCAGTTGAAGAATCCAATTTGAAGGCCAGGCGTTCCCACAATTTGAGGCTTTCTGTCCACAAGTTATCCACAGCCCTGGACAGACCTGTTCCCGGCTTTTCCACCGGTTTGGTCAGGTTTTATACACAGTACCAACAGGGTTATCCACAGAAAATAGCCAGTTATCAACAAAAACCGACCGGGTAGTAGGATTTTTGGATAATCGTTTTCTGGCTTCAGACCAAAAAATTTTTTGGAGATCAAATGGAAATAAGAATTGGAAACCGGTTGATCGGTGCACAGTATCCCACCTATTTTATTGCCGATGTGGCTGCCAACCATGATGGCGACCTGGAGCGTGCCATCCTTCTCATCCGGCTGGCAAAAGAGGCTGGTGCAGATGCAGCCAAGTTCCAGAACTTTCAAGCACCCAAGATCGTTTCAGATTACGGATTCCGCCACATGGATGACGGCCAGGTCTCCCACCAGGCCACCTGGAAAAAATCCGTCTTCGAGGTCTACCAGGGCGCTTCCATTCCATTTGACTGGACACCCCTCTTGATGGAGGCCTGCAACGAGATCGGCATTGATTACTTCACCTCACCGTATGATTTTGATGCCATTGAATATGTGGATACCTACATCCCGGCTTTCAAGATCGGTTCGGGTGAGATCGACTGGATCGAATCGCTTGAAACCATCGCCCGCAAGGGCAAACCCGTGCTTCTGGCAACCGGAGCCTCGGATATGGGAGATGTTCAGCGGGCTGTACATGCCATCCTGGCTATTAACCCCCAATTGGTGTTGATGCAGTGCAACACCAACTACACCGCCAGTCCGGAGAATTATGACCACATCCACCTGAACGTGCTCAAAACCTATGCCAGCATGTTCCCGCAAGTGGTGCTCGGGCTGTCTGATCACACCCACGGCCCTGCCACTGTATTGGGGGCGGTTGCGCTGGGAGCGCGTGTCATCGAAAGACACTTCACAGACGATAATAATCGGGATGGCCCGGATCACAAGTTCGCCACCAATCCACAAGCATGGGCTGACATGGTGGCAGAAACCCGCAAGCTCGAGCGTGCCCTGGGGTGTGCAGATAAATTCGTTGCCGAAAACGAGAAGGATACCGTGGTGGTACAGCGCCGCTGCCTGCGGGCAGCCCGCGATATCCAAGCGGGTGAGATTTTTACACGCGCCATGATCGATGTGCTGCGCCCGGCCACACCGGGAGCCATCCTGCCGTCACACCTGCTGGAAGTGATCGGTACCAAAGCCTTGCATGCCATTCCATTCGGCAAGGAGCTGCGCTGGACGGACCTGGGTTCCTGATCTAAAATGCGCATTTTATATTTCAGCAAGGATTACGGCCCGCATGACCACCGCTTTCTTTCTGTCCTGGCAGATAGCGGTCACCAGGTTTTTTACCTGCGGCTGGAACGCGGGCCCCGCCAAATTGAGGATCGTCCGGTCCCACCTGGGATCGAACAGATCGCCTGGAGCGGCGGTCTGCGCCCGGCCAGGCTGTCGGATGGTCCGCGCTTGCTGCTGGAATTGCGCCAGATCATCAAGCGCATCCAACCGGATGTTTTGCATGCCGGCCCGATCCAGACCTGTGCCATGCTGGCAGCCCTGTCCGGGTTCCACCCCTTGCTGGTCATGTCCTGGGGTTTTGACCTGATGAAGGATGTGGATCGGGGCCCACACTGGCGTTGGGCAACAAAATATACACTGAAGCGTGCAGACTGGTTCACCAGTGATTGCGAAGTGACCCGTCAAAAAGCGTTAAGTTTTGGAGTTCCAACCGGGCAGACAACAGTCTTCCCCTGGGGGGTGGACCTGGAGCATTTTTCACCGCAGCCCCGCCAGGAGGCTTTGGGTCGCTCGCCCAGGTTTACGCTCTTGTGCAACCGTTCCTGGGAGCCGAATTATGGCGTGGATGTGCTGGCACATGCTTTTGTCAGCGTTGCCTGCCAGAGGCAGGACGTGCGCCTGTTGCTGCTGGGAGGCGGATCACAGGCCAGCCTGCTGAAGCGCATCTTTACCACTGGCGGGGTTTACGATCGTGTGGATTTTGGCGGGCAGGTTCGATATATCGACTTGCCGCGTTACTACCGCATGGCAGATGTCTATATCAGCGCCTCACACGTGGATGGTTCTTCCGTATCCTTGATGGAAGCGCTGGCCAGCGGGCTGCCTTGCCTGGTTTCGGATATTCCTGCCAATCTGGAATGGGTGACGGATGGTCAGAATGGCTGGTTGTTCCCGGATGGCGATGCAGATGCGCTGGCAACCCGAATTTTGCAGCTAATGGATAATCGAAATGGTTTAAGCTCGGTAGGCGCAGCAGCCCGCCAAATTGCAGAGAAGCGTGCCGATTGGAAGAAGAATTTTCTCTTTCTTCTGGAGGCTTACCAGAATGCGATTGACTGCTGGAAGTCAAAGCAGGTATTTGGGAAAAACCGTTCATGAAAACGATCGCCATTATCCAGGCAAGAATGAGCTCCACCCGGCTCCCTGGCAAGGTTCTGAAACTGGCATCCGGGCGAACAATGCTTGAGCGCATGGTCGAACGGGTGAAACTGGCAGAAACCCTTAATAAGGTCATCGTTGCTACCACCTTGGACCCTTCGGACGATAAGATCGAATGGTTTTGCCATCAACATGGGATGGAAGTTTTCCGCGGCAACTTGCAGGATGTACTTGATCGTTATTACAAGGCTGCGAAATTGCACCATGCAGATGTCATTGTCCGGTTGACGGGGGATTGCCCGCTGATAGACCCTGACCTAATAGATGATGTTGTCAATGCATTGATCACAACTCATGCGGATTTTGCCTGCAATCGCCTGCCTCCTCCGTTTTCCCGCACCTACCCGATCGGGTTGGACGTGGAAGTCTGCACCTTTGATGCGCTAGAGAAAGCCTGGAAAAACGCGCTTGAGAAATATGAACGTGAACATGTGTTGCCATATCTTTATGTGGTCCCAGGACGATTTAAGGTGATCCAACTCGATTACAAAGTAGATCTTGGGCACTTGCGTTGGACGCTGGATACACCAGAAGATCTTTTGTTGTTACGCAGGATCTACCGGCAATTTGGAGGCCGCAATGACTTTTCGTGGTTGGATGTATTGGACTTATACAAGAAGCAACCCGGGATGTTTCGAGTAAATGCAGCAGTGCAGCATAAAACTTACCTGGATGTTGAAGAGTTGAAAGGTTGATCGGTTATGTCAGGAAAAATCGTATGCCCACTATGTAAGTCCCGTTTCGAGAAACATGATCCGAAGGTGTGGAAGTGCAATCAATGTGGTTTTTCTGTAAGTTTGTTGAATGGAAAACCCGTTTTCACGGATGCCCCCCTCGAACTTATCCCATCTGGGAAAATTGAGCGTTCAGCTGACCAGGGATCCGTCTGGAGACAGTTCAACTGGAAATTCATTGTGGATGCTGCGAATAACCTTCGGGATAATGCGGATGTGCTGGATGTGGGTGCTGGAAGAGGAGATTTTAAATCCATTTTTTCAAAACATGCCTACCTTGGTTTGGATGTTTACCCCTATCCTGAAATCGATCTGGCTGTGGATCTGATCAAAACCTGCCCCTTTGAAAATGGGTCTTTTGACCTGGTGGTTCTGGCAAATGTGATCGAACATGTTTACGAATACAAAGCCCTGGTGAAACAATGTGCATTCCTATTAAAACCTGGAGGCAGGTTATTGATCACCGTCCCATTCCTGCTTAAACTGCATCAGGAACCTGTGGATTTTTACCGTTATACGCGTTATGCCTTGATCAACTTGGCGGAGGAAGCCGGTCTGGAGGTTGAACAACTGGATGGGTATTACAATCCTCTGGCGCTTATGGACGAAGGCATCGGGAACGCCTGGCAATACAGCCTGCCCAAAACCAGAGGGATGCAAAAAGCTGTCGCAAAAGCCGGGATATTCGTATCCCAAAGGATTTCTGATTTACTTAAGAGATCACTCGGAAACGGGTATATTGCCCCTGCCGGGCATGACCCAAACCCGAATGTGTTGGGATATCAATGCCTGTTGCGGAAACCTGCTGGGACAAACCAGCAAAACTGACAATTTGGTCACCCGGTTTTTTGCATGCTGTGCCCATTCCCAATGCAGTCTTAAATAACCACTGCATTGGTGGCGCATTCATAAAAGCAGTTTTTTTACAGGAGGGTCAAAACTCTATTTAATCAAATTTCTTATGGTATCAACTACTCTATTTGTACAATTACCGTCAGAATATGTACATATCTCCCGAACGATTTTCTTTCTCCCCTCATGCAATAATTCAGGTGATTCGATTGCGGTTGTAATCGCCTGGTTCATCTCCTCCCTGGAATTTACAATATCCAGACCACCAGACAGGGTGATCGGGAGATAATGCTCTCGAATATAGAGATCCTTTAATACACGGTCGAATTGTTTCTTTTTCCCGGCATCGTAAGCTGGCCCGATTTGAGGTCGATCAAAAACCGAACCGTCAACTGTAAGCGTGGATGAGGCATTAATTTGCACGTCACTGTGCTTTAACGTGGATACAAGATTTTCGATATTCTCTCGAGTGATGTTTATTTGTCCTTTTTTTTCGTTCGCCATCCAGGATTGATCAACAACGATATTTTTAGCATTATTAAGGATCGATTGCCAGCGGTCCATAATGTCTCCGGGGTGCCGGCGAAATAGGATGATTGGATTATTGGGTATTTTTTTGCGGGAAATATCTTCATCCAACTGGGATAACCAAAACGGTTCGTTAGGAACCACTCTGTAGGTACCACCGCCAAATAAAATAATAGGTCTGCCGCCAGGTATTTTTAAACTATCTCTCCAATATTCTTCATCCCAAACATATGTTTTATCGTAGTAAAAATCAAATTGTGGTGGTCCGGTTACGGTAATATCCTTTTCTTTTACATCAGGATAACTTCGAACCAATTCATTGGCGTTGTATTTATTCCAGACCATATAGTGGTCAAATTTTATCGGGAGCCAACTCCTGGTAGTGACATTGTCGAATGACAATATTGAGGTAAAACAACTAATTTTATTTTTTCCTGCAGCTTGAAGCAAGGGCTCCTCCCTGTTAGCAAAGGGAGTGATTGACAAAATCATATCTGTTTTTGCTAAGGATAATAAGCTTTCAAATTCCTCGATATTGGTATCTACCCAAAGAAGTCTTTGATAATCGGCAAGTAACCGCTGTAAACCACCCGGTAGCAATAATTGCGATGACCTTTTTAGTTCTCGAAGAGTGCTCAAAATCCTTTCTTTTGGAGTTTTAAGAGAGTATTCTCTTCTATGATCAATTTTTGTGGTCGGGGTTTTTCTGAAATTGCGATGCCAGGAATTGACTTGCTCACGGACAATTCCAAATTCTTTTCCGAATCTGAAAGGGGGCACCTCAATCACCTCGGCGCCAAGATCCTGGAATTCCTTCACTAAATCGATGTCGTTCCAGCTTAATGCAATGATTGGATCAACAAATTCTGAAAGTTTTAAAAGCATTTTTGTTCGGAGAATATAGCGAACACCGAAATGTTGAAGGATAGGAATTAATAATCGATGTTTTCCCATAAATATTCCTCTATGTCCCTGTTATCCTGAGATTATACTATAGTGGTACTTTCTTAAGAAAATCAAGAATATTCACCTTGACCACCCGTGTTACACGTTTTATAATTCAATAGTTGAATATTGACCGATTATTACACGCAAAAAATGCAGAGCATTTCATGGACACGTACTCATAAGAAACTGTCCGCGCCCCAGTAGAGTTGATGAAAAATGTAAACCCTCAAATGATCAAGGAAAAATTAAACCCCGGAAGGAATAAGAAATTTGGCTTGCATTGCAATTTTTTCAGCCCCCAAATCTTTCGCTGAACCGCACATTAGCATAATTCAAAGAAACGCCATTTTAAGCTGGAAAACCCTCGGCGAATCAGTTGAAATATGGTTGGTTGGGAATGAAGAAGGTGTTGAACAGGCAGCGTGCGAATTGGGAGTAAATTATATTCCGAATGTTGACCGCAACTCTTCCGGAACACCGAGGATTGATTCCATTTTTAACCGGGTCAGAGAAGAAAGCCATGCAAACTATTTATGTTATGTGAACGCGGATATCCTGCTCTTTCCAGACATAATTGGCACATTGGAAATTGTGCGTAAAACCCGTGAGCGATTTTTATTGGTCGGTCAGCGCTGGGATATGAATATCAAAGCGCTTCTTCCGATGGGATCAGGTTGGGATACTCTGTTCCTGGAACGATTGGAACTGGATGCGAAGCTCCATGTACCAGCAGGGAGTGATTACTTTATTTTCCCAAGACACCTCTTCACCGATATTCCACCATTCGCAATCGGACGGGCTGGTTGGGATAACTGGATGATCTACCACGGACGACATGAGCATATGGCTGTCATCGACGCGACCGGTTCGATCACTGCTGTTCACCAGAACCACGATTTCAAGCATTTACCCGGGGGTAAGATTCACAGGAGGCAGCCGGAATCCCTTGAAAACTTGAACCTGGCCGGTGGCAGGCATACATTGTTCACCCTTGCTGATACGAATAAGAAGATAGTTGATGGAAAAATTGTTAACCCACGGTTTACACGAGACTATTTAAGGCGTGCGATCGGTATTCTACCCTTGCTCTACATCAAACCAGACTGGTTGGGGAAGGCCGTCTATACTTTGATCAACCCCGGACGGGTGATCCAGGATTACAAAAAGGACCGGAGAATGAAGGAAAATATCGCAAAAACCTCCCGGGAGTCAAAATGAGAAAAGGGCATAATCCTGTCAAACAACTTACCCGGGTGGCAAAACCACAGCGCATAACAGCAACTGTCCTCAACCACATCCCATTTCTGGATGGCTTTTACTCCGAAATGTTAAAAGTTTTGAAACTCAGCCTGGCAACCTTGCGCGAAGATGCCGGTTTACCATTCGATCTGCTGGTTTATGACAACGGTTCCTGCCTGGAAGCCAGAACCTTCCTGTTGAATGAATTTGATAAGGGAAATATTCAATCTCTGATCCTGTCTGATAAGAACATGGGCAAGGGTGGAGCATGGAATGTGATGTTGCAAGCCGCACCGGGTGAGATCATTGCTTTTGCAGATAATGATGTGCTTTATCACCCCAATTGGTTGCTCGAATCAGTAAAAGTTCTTGAAACTTATCCAAAAGTAGGCATGGTCACATCCAGACCGTTTCACACCAGGCCGGAACTCTATACCGCAATTTTGAAATGGGCAGCAACCAATCCGGATGTCCGGCTAGAGAGCGGGCAATATGTAAACCCGGAATGGATACGTGAATTCCTGTTGAGTGTAGGCAGGAGCGAAGAAGAGATCGATCAAGATCTGACACAACCGGACGTGAAGGTCACCTATAATGGATTAACGACGTATGCAGGAGCGTCTCATTGGCAATTCCTGGCATGGAAACAAGTATTGCAGGAATTCCTGCCGATCAATCTTTCCAGGCCTCTGGGACAGGTATTAAGATTGGATGAAATGATCAACCAAAAAGGATATCTCCGGTTAATGACTGCGGAGCCGTACACAATGAACCTGAGCAATTCAACCGAATTGCCGGAAAATGTTCGTTCAAAAGAGTCCAAGAAGGTAAAAAGATTGGTGGACTTCCCAATAATCCAGGCACCGTTAATGAAAATTTACAATGCAATTTTTCGTCTGTATTATGATCGATAATCAGATACAGGTATTAAGATGAAAATCCTTTATGCAACCGGAAAGTATAGCCCCTTGCAGCACGATGACGGTAGTGGGACCGATTATATGCTTTATCACGCTCTCCTGAAACAAGGCGTTGACCTGAAATATGTTGGACCTTTTAAGGAAGATCCTTCTGGTATTGAGCGAGCTTACCGGAAAATTCACAGATTTTTCTCCCGAAAAAGGTACGCAAAATATCCAATGGCGATGCTCAGAAAAGGAGCCATGGCGCTTTCGAATGCAGAACAAGAATATCAACCCGATCTTATCTTTTCCAAGAATCTTGCACCGCTTGTTTTTTACAAGACAGATCGTCCCATCATTTATATGCTGGATGCTGCTGTCTCAGCCTTTAACCGGCAGTGGCCGACTTTTTCAAGGTTTGAGAATTTTCGGATGATCAATTGGGAAAAAAAAGTACTCAGAAAGGCTTGCAGGGTGATCACCCGCAGTGATTGGACGGCGGATGTTCTTGTCAATGAGTATGGCTACCAAAAAGAGAATATAAAAATCGTCTGCAATTCTTCCTCCTTGCCAGATGAATTGAATCCACACCCCCTTGATTTTGGGATTCCAGACTTTTCAAGCTTGCGTTTACTCCTGGTAGGCCGGGTCAGTCACTTGAAGGGAATAGATATTGGCATTGAAATTGTAAATCTATTGAATAGAAAAGGTATTCCGGCTGATTTGCGGATCGTGGGGATGGAAGGGCAGGATGGCCCGTATGTTCATTTTGTTGGGTCGTTTAAAAAATCGATCAAAAGCGAAATGCAGGAATATGCCAACCAGTATAAATGGCCTCATTTTCTGCTTCACCCGGCGCGATATGATGCAGCCCCGATCGTCACGGCTGAAGCTGCTTCTTACGGTGTTCCCACGCTCACCAATGCGGTTGGTGGGATCGCCACTACTGTAAAGGATGGAGTATCCGGAATTGTTCTGCCCGCCTTGAGCCCGGCCGAAGATTATGTAAAAGTAATTGAAAACTATATAAAAAACCCTGGCGAATATCAAGCGCTACGAAACTCAACTCGCGATAGATATGAAAAGGAATTAAATTGGGAAGTCGCCGGGAAAAAGATCGTTGAAATTTTCCGGGAAGTCGCCGGCGATAAGAAGAAAATTTGGTGAGAATGAGCATATGAAATTTCTGATTGCTGGTTTGGGTTCCATTGGACGCCGCCATTTTCGCAATCTTCTGGCGCTGGGAGAACGTGATATTCTCCTGTATCGCACGCTGCGTTCCAGCCTGCCGGAGGATGAACTGGTGGGCTTCCCGGTGGAAACCGATCTGCAGGCAGCCCTGGCACACCATCCGCAGGCAGTCATTATATCCAACCCGACCGCTCTGCATCTGGAAGTCGCCATTCCTGCCGCCGAAGCAGGCTGCAGCATCCTGCTGGAGAAACCGGTTTCCCATTCCCTGGAGGGAGTGGAGCGTCTCGAACTTGCCTTGCAGCGCGGGGGCGGCAGGTTATTGGTGGGTTTCCAGTTCCGCTTCCACCCAACCCTGCGCCGGGCCGCACAACTGATCCAGGCTGGCAGTCTGGGGGATCTGCTTTCAATGCATGCGCATTGGGGCGAATACTTGCCGGACTGGCACCCCTGGGAGGATTATCAGAAGGGATATTCCGCCCGTACGGACCTGGGCGGAGGTGTTGTGTTGACCCTTTCCCATCCGCTGGATTATCTGCGCTACCTGATCGGTGAGGTGGATTCCTTGTGGGCATTCACTTCTTCAAAAGGCTTTGGGCTGCAGGTTGAAGATATGGCCGAGATCGGTTTGCGCTTTTCATCCGGCGTGATCGGCAGCCTGCACCTGGATTATAATCAACGTCCCCCCGCGCACTACCTGGAAATCACCGGCACCCTGGGCAGCCTGCGCTGGGACAACCGCGATGGCAGCTTGGGGTTTTACCGAACGGAAACCCAAACCTTGGAGAATTTTTTGCCCCCGGCTGGCTTTGAGCGCAACCAGATGTTTTTGGATGAGATGCGCCATTTTCTGTCACTGCTGCGGGGCGAAAGCGATTCACTCTGCTCTTTGCAGGATGGAAAACAGGCCCTGCGCCTGGCAATGGCAGCTTCGCAGTCTGCGGAGCTGGGCAAGTTGATGAAACTGGAGTAACTTCTTAAAGAAAAGGCTGTTGAGGTCAAACCCCAACCTTCTCCCAATCATTGTGATGATAAAGACTGGAGATAGCATGACCATAATGGAAAAATTTGACCTGACCGGCAAGGTGGCTCTGGTCACCGGCGGAGCAGGATTACTGGGAGCAGAGTTTTGCCTTACACTGGCCCAGGCTGGCGCGGCAGTGGCAGTTGTGGATTTGAATGCCGAAGCCGCCCAAAAAGTGAGCTGGGATCTGACTGCGCGTGGCTTTCAAACCCTGAATGTCCCCACCGATATTACCGACCCGGTTGCAGTGCAGGCCATGCGGGATGCTGTTTTGGACAAGTTTGGGAGAGTGGATATCCTGGTCAACTCGGCTGCCCTGGACCCCAAATTTGACCCGGGGCACACTGCGCCAGGCTCTTCGGGAGCTTTTGAGGATTATCCACTGGCAGCCTGGCAGCAGGCGTTGGATGTAAATCTGACGGGCATGTTCCTGGTCTGTCAGGCTGTTGTGGTTCCCATGCTGGCACAATTGGGTGGTGTTATCATCAATGTTTGCTCGATGTACGGTTTGGTCGGTCCGGATCAGCGCTTGTATCAGCGCAAAGGACAACCGCCCCACTTTAAGCCGGTGTATTATTCGGTCACCAAGGCGGGTGTGCTCGGTTTGACAAAATACTTGGCAACTTATTATGCAGTCAGAAATATCCGCGTGAATGCTCTTACCCCGGGCGGGGTTTTCAATGGACACGATGAAACCTTCCTGCAGGAGTATGCCGCCCGTGCCGTGTTGGGGCGCATGGCGGAGAAGGATGAAATGAACGGGGCATTGCTCTTTTTGGCATCCGATGCTTCAGCTTATATGACCGGTGCAAACCTGGTGGTGGATGGAGGCTGGACGGCATGGTAGATGTTCTGGCAATTATCCCGGCGCGCGGAGGCTCCAAGAGCATCCCGCGTAAGAACATTCGCAGCCTGGCGGGGCATCCACTGATTGCGTATAGTATTGCAGCCGGGTTGGCTGCCGTAACTGTTACGCGCCTGATCGTCTCCACCGATGATGAGGAGATCGCCGGGATTGCGCGTGGATATGGCGCCGAGGTGCCCTTTTTGCGCCCTGCTGAACATTCGCAGGACAAAACACCCGACCTGCCGGTTTTCCGGCATGCCCTCGAGTGGCTGAAGGAACATGAATCCTACGTTCCGCACTTTGTTGTGCAATTGCGCCCCACTTCTCCATTCCGGCGCGTACGGCATATAGACGATTCAGTCCGGCTGCTGCTCGAGCATCCGGAGGCCGATGCCGTTCGGACGGTATGCGTTCCTTTCCAGAACCCGTTCAAGATGTGGCGCATCTCGATCGATGGCTGGATGCAGCCGCTAGGAAGCGAGCTGGGTGTTGTGCATGAGCCGTATAATCAACCGCGCCAGGCGCTGCCGGATGTATACTGGCAAACCGGTTATGTGGATGTCTGCCGGGCTGACACGATCCTGACAAAGAACTCGATGACGGGAGGGCGCATCCTGCCGTTGGTGATTGACCCGGCTGAATGGGTCGACATCGACTCGCCGGATGATTGGCTTCGTGCTGAACGCCTTCTGGAAAATGGTGGCATCACGCTGCAAGAATTGGGTTTTGATTTGTAATTTCTCAAAAAAAATGAGGGGTTGGGGTGTTAAAGCGAGCTTTGCTCGCTTTAACACCCCAACCTTTCCCGAATTAGTGAAAAGTAACTTTGATTTTAATTTTGGAGGGTTCCATGCCTGTAATAAAAATAGGTGAGCGATTGATCGGTGATGGTCACCCGGCTTACATTATCGCCGAGATTGGCGTAAACCATAATGGTATTCCACAACTGGCATTTGAGTTGATTGACGTGGCTGTGGATTGCGGTGCAGATGCGGTCAAGTTTCAAAAGCGTGACCTGGAAAGTCTGTATCCGCAGAAATATCTGGACAATGCCAATGCCGGAGAGAAAACCCTGCGGTACCTGCTGCCCATTTTGCAGCAGGTGGAATTACCCGAAAGTACCTATCATGAGATTGTCGAATACTGCCAGAAGAAAGGGATCACCTTCCTGTGCACACCCTTTGATGCCAAGAGTGCAGACTTCCTGGATGAGCTGGGTGTACCGGCCTTTAAGGTGGCCTCGGCTGATCTTACCAACCTGCCCCTTTTGGATCACCTGGTCTCCAAGAAAAAACCGCTCATCCTTTCCACGGGCATGTCACGCCCCGATGAAGTCGAGTTCACAGCCAAATACTTGAAAGCGCGGCAGGTACCCTTTGCCTTGCTGCACTGCAACAGCACCTATCCGGCTGCCTTTGAGGATATCAACCTGCTGTATATGCAGCAGTTGAGCAAGTTTGATGTACCTGTTGGCTATTCCGGACATGAACGCGGCATTGCCATCTCAACCGTGGCATCCGTGCTGGGAGCCAACATCATCGAGCGGCACCTGACTCTCGACCGTGCCATGGATGGCCCAGACCATGCCGCCAGCCTGGAGCCGCAGGGTTTTAAGAAAATGGTGCGGGATATCCGCCAGGTGGCCCAGGCGTTGGGAACCGGGCAGGAAAAATTCTTTTCTCGCGGCGAGATCCTCAACCGGGAAGTGTTGGCCAAGAGCCTGGTGGCTGCCCGCCAAATCCAGCCTGGAGAAGTGCTCACCTCGGAGATGATCACGGTCAAAGGCCCTGGGCTGGGGTTGTCCCCGCAGCTCTACCCCCAACTATTGGGCCGGCAGGCTGAACGCCTGATCGAAGCCGATGAACCTTTCCTGGATCGCGATATTGGCATCCAACCCGTTTTGGATATGGAACATACCCTGCCTTTGCAGTGGGGCTTCACTGTCCGGTTTCGAGATTATGAAGATTTGCTGCATTTCAACCCGCATCTGCTGGAATTTCACTTTACCGACCAGGATCTGGACGACCACTATCCGGGCCGGGATTTTGACTTTCAACTGGTGGTACATGCCCCCGAATTTTGGGACCGCACCCTGGTGGATATGTGTGCATTAGATGAACGCCAGCGAACAGATACCGTGAAACTTCTGCAAAAATCCATTAACCTGGCGCGCGAGATGGCTCCCCATTTCAAGGGCACACCCAAAGTGGTGATCCACCCGGGCGCCATGAGCCTGGATCACCCTATCCGTGAAAAACAACCTTTATATGCCAATCTGCTTCGTTCGGTAAAAGAGTTGGATTATGACGGTGTGGAATTGCTTCTGGAAAATCTGCCGCCACATCCCTGGTATTTTGGCGGTCAATGGCTGACCAATGCCTTCATGGACGCACATGAGATCCGTGATTTCATCACACCTCTGGGATTGAAGATGTGCTTTGATACTTCCCACTCCAAGCTGTATTGCAACTGGGCGCATGTTGATTTTTATGAGCAGGTGGAAACCCTGCTGCCTTTCATCGGGCATCTGCATCTGTCAGACGGATCCGGGCTGGATGGAGAAGGCTTGCAAGTGGGAGAGGGCAACATCGATTGGGTGCATTTCTTCAGGGTGGCGCGCAGCTATAAAGGCACCATGATCCCGGAGATCTGGCGCGGGCACCAGCACGGTGGTCAGGGCTTTATTCTGGCCATCCAGCGCCTGAGCGAAGCCTATGCCCGTGCCCAGGAGCAGAAATAAATTGCAGCCTTTTCTGAAGCGACTGAATATCCGCCTGGCTGGTCTGCAAACCGATTGGCGCACCATCCAATTGGCGCGCCAGGTTTCCCGACATTCCCCGCTCGATGAAGGCAAAAAACCGGTCATCTTTTTCAATGCATCCACGCGTCTGAATACGCTCAGCCAGAATGCCGGTTTTGCCATGCTGGCTGCGTGGGCTGTCCAGCTTGCGGGCTCGCCGGTCATCCACTTTGTTTGCCAGGCTGGCATGAGCCGGTGTGTGCTGGGCACGGATCAGGATGATTTTGGCGTGACACCCCCCTGCCAGGCCTGCATGAGACAATCCCGTTTGAACACCCATGCTGCCCAGGTGCGCCCCTTCGTTTATCGGGAGGATACAAACCTGCAAACCTGCCTGGTGGATTTAACGCTGGATGCGCTGGCTGGCTTTGAATATCCGCTCGCGGATCGCAGCCTGCCCCTGGGGGCACTGGTACTGCCCTCCATACGCTGGCGTTTACGTCGCAGCAGCCTGCCGGATGACGAAGACACACGCTTCCTGTTCCGGCAATACATCCTTTCGGCCTGGAATGTCGCCCGGGAATTTGAAGCCCTGCTGGAAGACACCCAGCCGCAGGCAGTGCTGGTCTTCAATGGTCAATTCTTTCCGGAGGCGGTGGTACGCTGGCTGTGCCAGCAGCGCGGCATCTTCTCGGTCACACATGAAGTTGCCATGCAGCCTTTAAGCGGCTTTTTTACTCCCGGTGAAGCCACAGCCTACCCGATCTCCATGCCCGAAAATTTCGCATTAACAGATGCACAAAACACCCGCCTGGATGCCTATCTTGAGAAACGCCTGCAGGGGAACTTTAGCATGGCCGGCATTCACTTCTGGCCGGAGATGAAAACCCTGGCCCCGGCTTTTTTGGAGAAAGCTGCGCGCTTCAAACAAATCGTACCGATTTTTACAAACGTGATCTTTGATACCAGCCAGCCGCAGTCCAATGTGGTTTTTGAGGATATGTTTGCCTGGCTGGACCTGGTGCTGGAATTGGTCCAGCGCCACCCGGAAACGCTCTTTGTACTGCGCGCCCACCCGGACGAAAAACGGGCTGGAAAGCAAAGCCTGCAAAGTGTGTCTGCCTGGGCGGTTGAACATGGCGTGAACGGGTTGGAAAACGTGGTTTTTGTGGATTCGCTCGAATATATCAGCTCTTATGAGTTGATCGAGCACTCCAAATTTATTATGACCTACAATTCAACCATTGGTCTGGAGGCCGCCATTCTGGGAAAAGCGGTTCTTTGCGCGGGCAGGTCGCGCTTTACATCCTACCCGATCGTTTTCTTTCCAGATACACCAGCCGGGTACCGCAATCAGGCTGAGGATTTTCTGGCTGCAGACAGGGTGCAAGTTCCACCCAAGTTCAGCGAAAACGCCCGGCGCTTTCTGTATTACCAGCTCTACCGGTCTTCCTTGCCGTTCAATGAATTTCTTGAGCCTTCCCTGGTTCCCGGCGTGATCCAGTTGAAAAAATCCAACTGGAAGGCGATTGCCAACTCTCCGGTTATGAAAACCCTTGTGCAGGGACTTGTGGAGCAAACTCCATTTCTGTTTACCCAGGATTGATCCCGGAAGACACAACTATGCAATGTTCCATTGTGATCCGCGCTTATAACGAAGAAAAGCACATTCCCCGCCTGCTGGAAGGCATCCGCCAGCAATCCCTGCGGGAGGTGCAGATCATCCTGGTGGATTCGGGTTCGAGTGATGCCACGCTGGAGATCGCCCGGAATTATGGCGCCCAACTGGTAACCATCACCCCGCAGGAGTTTACCTTTGGGCGCGCCCTGAATCGGGGCATTGCTGCTGCCGTGGCTGATTACGTGGTCATCGTCAGCGCACACTGCTACCCGGTTTACCCGGATTGGCTGGAGCAATTGCTCAAGCCTTTGCAGGATGAGCACGTCGCACTCAGCTATGGCAAACAACGCGGTGGTGAGACCAACCAGTATTCCGAGCACCAATTCTTTCGAAAGTATTTCCCTGATATTTCCCAGCCCCGCCAGGGACAACCTTACTCGCATAATGCCAATGCAGCCATCCGCCGCTCGCTCTGGCAGCAGCAGCCTTATAATGAAAATCTCACAGGGCTGGAGGACCTCTCCTGGAGCAGCTGGGTCATGAACCAGGGCTATGCCATTGCCTATACGGCTGAAGCCGAGGTAATCCATGTGCATGCTGAGAAACCGGGACAGGTGTACCGGCGTTACCAGCGTGAAGCCATTGCCATGAAACAGATCCTGCCTGAAAGCCGCTTCAGCCTGTGGAACTTCCTGCGATTGTGGTCCGGGTCCACGCTTTCAGACTTGCTGCAGGCTCGGCGGGAAGGAGTCCTGGCTGCCCAATTATGGAGCATCTTATGGTTTCGGCTGATGCAATATTGGGGTACTTACCGGGGCTATGCCTACTCCGGCAAGGTGGATGCCAGGCTGCACCAGACGTTTTATTATCCACCTGGTATCCTGGCGGATAAGATCCCAGCCCCGCGCTTGGTAAAACCGATTGACTATAATCATACGGATGATAACATTTCATGAAAGTTGGAGTGTCCCCCGAATTATTGAAAAAATACTACGAATGGATGAAAAGATGACACCCAAGAAAATTGTTGCCCTGGTCCCCATGCGCCACCATTCACAACGCGTCCCCGGAAAGAATTACCGCCCTCTGGCTGGCAAACCCCTCTTTCACCACATCATTGCCACCCTGCTGGAAGTTCCCCAGATCAGCCAGGTGGTGGTGGATACGGATTCCGAGCCGGTCATGGCAGGTTTAAGACAGCACTTTCCCGGGGTGATGATCCTCAAGCGCCCCCAGTCCCTGCAGGCGGATACGGTCCCCATGAACGACATTTTGATACACGATACCTCCTGCGTGGAAGCCGATTTTTACCTGCAGACACACAGCACCAATCCATTGCTGACTGCCCGCACGTTTGGGCGGGCCATTGACGCCTTTTTGAAAGCCTATCCGGCTTACGATTCGCTTTTCTCGGTGACACGCCTGCAAACCCGCCTGTGGGACGCGCAGGGCAGAGCCATCAATCACGATCCTGCCACCCTGCTCCAAACCCAGGACCTGCCGCACGTATTTGAAGAGAACTCCTGCATTTACATGTTTACGCGCCAGAATTTGATCGAGCGGCACAACCGGCTTGGGCAGCAACCTTTGATGTTTGAGATGGATGCGGACGAAGCCTGGGATATCGATGATGAATTGGATTTTTCCATTACTCAATTTTTGATGGATCATAAAAAGAAGGCCGGTAAATAAGGTAATATCAAATTGTATAATAAGGACAATATTCGCAATTAACGATCAGGTCTGTATGAAAAACTTTCTCAAAAATGCTTTCCAAAAACCCTGGTACCCTCTCTTGCTCAGCGCTTACCCTGTCCTGGCGCTCTTTGGCAATAATGTCAATGAAGCCCGACCAGACGTCATTGTCAGACCCCTGCTTGTTTTCCTGGCAGGTGCGCTGGTGCTCATTCTTCTTTTCCGCTTGTTATTACGTGATTGGCATCGAGCCGCCTTTGCCTCCTGCATGTGGATAATACTGTTTGCCACTTATGGGCATCTGATCAATTATCTGATCGACAAAGAGATCGATATCCCTTCCCATTACATACTTTCACTCTGGCTTGTTCTGGCTGAGTTTTTCCTTTGGTTGGCAAGCCGCCTCCGCATAAAATTTTTCCAGGCCACTGTCTCTTTGAACCTGATCGCAGCATTCCTCTTGGTTTATCCTCTTTACCAGATCACCTCCTATTCTGTGGGAAATAACCTGTCCGCCTGGCAGGTGCATGCTGCTTCTGTTGCACAGCAACCAGATCCTGCAACCTTGGATCGTCTGCCCGATATTTACTACATCATCCTCGATTCTTATGGGCGCGCCGATCTTTTGCAGCAGGCTTATCAATACGATAACACTGCCTTCGTTTCTAAGCTGGAGGAAATGGGTTTTTATGTTGCCAATTGTAGCCAGAGCAACTATATGCGGACAGATATAGCCCTGACGTCCACTCTCAACATGGATTATTTGCAAAACCTCAGCGATAAATTCAAACCAGACACCTATAATCGCACCCGACTTTTTGAGTTGCTGAAGCATAGCAGTTTACGCAAAACATTGGAAGGTGTTGGTTATGAGACCATTGCCTATGCAACAGGTTTCTTTTGGTCTGAGCTGGACGACGCTGATGTTTTCCTGGCGCCCTCCCCCATTTGGACCGACCTGACCGAATTTGAAAAATTACTGCTCAATTCCACCCTGGCCAGGCTCCTGGATGAAGCCGGAAAGATCAACACCTACCAGATCTCCAGCAATCATTATCGCGAACGTACCAGCTTTGTTCTTGACAGTATCCCAAAACTGGTGAAATTACCCGGTCCCAAGTTTGTTTTCATGCACATCATATCTCCGCATCCACCTTTTGTTTTTGGTCCGGATGGTCAACCCACCGACGCTGAAACCTTTCTCAATGCAGATAAAAAACTTCCTGCCAAAATGTATGCCATTGGATATACCAACCAGGTGACTTACCTGAATACCCGGATGGAGCAAGTCCTGGATATGTTGATCCATGCATCAGACACCCCTCCGGTCATCATTTTGCAGGGTGATCACGGTCCCTGGATGCAGCCGGAAAATAAACGTCTCTGGATCTTGAACGCCTATTACCTGCCCGGGCATAATAACGAGCTGTACCCTACCATTTCACCGGTAAACTCCTTCCGGATTGTGCTGAACGATTACTTGGGCACAAACTATGCATTGCTCGAAGACAAAAGCTATTTTTCACCCATTCCATATATTTATGATTTCAAACCAAATTCAAACCCTTGTATCCCATAATAAGCGAATGAAATTATGAAAACCATACTTGTATCTGCCCCATATTTGCTGCCGACCTTTGAGCGTTTCAGACCAATTTTTGAACAGTATAGCCTGGACGTGATCACTCCCGAGGTTAACGAGCGCCTGGAAGAGCATGAATTGCTGGCGTATGCCGGCAGCTTCGATGGAGCCATTTGCGGGGATGATCGTTATACTGCCCGCGTTTTGGAAGCCTGCGCGCCGCGCCTGAAGGTCATCTCCAAGTGGGGCACCGGGATAGACTCGATTGATGCCTCCGCCTGCGAGCGCCTGGGTATCAAGCTGACGCGCACCCTGAATGCCTTCAGCCTGCCGGTGGCCGATTCGGTGCTGGGATACATGCTGGCTTTCGCCCGCCGCCTGCCCTGGATGAGTGCCGAAGTGAAATCCGGCCGCTGGCAGAAGCTTCCCGGTCGCTCCCTGAGTGAATGCAGCCTGGGGGTGATCGGTCTTGGGAATGTTGGCAAGGCAGTCGTCCGCCGGGCGTGTGGATTTGGGTTGCGCATTTTAGGGAATGATATTGTTGAGATCGATCCCGTCTTCCTGGCTGAGAATGGTGTGACCATGACCTCTTTGGAAACCTTGCTGGCAGGATCAGATTTCATCAGCGTTAACTGTGATCTGAATCCGACCAGCCTGCATCTGATCAATCCTTCCAGCCTGGGCCATGTCCGCCCGGGTGCAGTCCTGATCAACACTGCACGTGGGCCCATCGTGGATGAACCCGCCCTGGTACAAGCCCTGCAGTCTGGCAGGCTGGCGGGAGCAGCCCTGGACGTCTTTGAGGTGGAACCGCTGCCCGCGGACAGTCCCCTGCGGCAGATGGACAACGTAATGCTGGCTCCCCATAACTCCAATTCCAGCCCGACTGCCTGGGAGCATGTACATTTAAATACCATCCGAAATTTGTTGGAGGGCCTGGGTATTTCATCTGCAGGATTAAAAATATGAGTATTTCATCTTCCCCAAAAACCGTATTGATCACCGGTGCGGCGGGCGGCATTGGCCGCGCCACGGTTCACCTGTTTGCCGACTGCAAATGGCAAGTCATAGGCGTCGATCGGGCGGCCTTCGGGCCGGGTTTTCCGGAATCCGGCTTGTTCATCCAGTCCGATATCTCCGAACCGGCTTCCCTGGAGACCATCTTTCAACAGGCAAAAACATTTTCAGGACGCCTGGACGGGTTGGTGAACAATGCCGCCCTGCAAATTTCCAAGTCTCTCCTGGAAACCAGCGTGGCTGAATGGGATGCTGTCATGGCTTCCAACCTGCGCTCAGTTTTCCTGAGCGCCAAGCTGGCTTATCCGCTCTTCAAGGCTGCGGGGGGTGGAGCCATTGTCAATGTCTCTTCGGTGCACGCCGTGCAGACCTCCGCCAACATTGCCGCCTATGCTGCCAGTAAAGGTGGATTGCTGGCTTTGACGCGTGCCATGGCGATTGAATTTGCCGGTGACAACATCCGCGTCAATGCCATTCTGCCCGGGGCGGTGGATACACCCATGCTGCGCGCCGGGCTGAACCGCGAGCATGTCAAGGGGCATGACATCCATGCGCGCCTGGAAAACCTGGCAGGTAAAACCGTCAACGGGCGTGTCGGCAAGCCGGAAGAGATCGCACATGCCATCTACTTCCTGGCAGATGAGACCCAGTCATCCTTTATGACCGGCCAGGCGCTGATCGTGGATGGCGGCGCGACAGCCAGGTTGAGCACCGAATGAAAGCTGCCATCAAGCGCAGCCTGCCCGGACCATTCTGGGCTTTGCTGGGGCGCACGTATGATGCCATCCTGCGCCTGCCGGAGCTGCCCCAGGCCAACCTGCACCCGTGGAGGCGTACCAGCAAACGCAACCTGTCCCTCTTGCGGAATACCCAACGCGGCAAGCGTTGCTTTATCATCGGCAACGGTCCCAGCCTGCGGGATATCGACCTGGGCAGGCTGAAGAATGAAGTCACTTTTGGGATGAACCGCATCTACCTGCTGTTCCCCGAGCTGGGTTTTTCCACCACCTACTTTGTTTCGATCAATGACCTGGTCATTCAACAGTGTGCCGGAGACATCCGTGCCCTGACCATCCCCAAGTTCCTGGCCTGGCGTTCGCATCCGTACATTCAGCCCACACCGGACATGAGCTTTTTATACACCACCTACACCGGCCCCAAATTCAGCCGCAATGTGGGCGGACGTGTTTGGGAGGGTGCCACGGTCACTTATGTGGCTCTGCAGCTGGCTTTTCACATGGGTTTTGAAGAGGTCATCCTGATCGGGGTGGATCATAACTTTGTTTCCTCGGGAGCTCCCAACCAGACCATCACTTCCGCAGGCGATGATCCCAACCATTTTGCCCCCAATTATTTCGGAAAAGGTTTCAAATGGCAGTTGCCCGATCTGCACACCTCCGAAATAGCCTATCGCATGGCAAGATCGGCTTACGAACAGGCCGGGCGCCGGGTGCTGGATGCCACGCGCGGCGGCAAACTGACGGTCTTTCCCAAAGTGGATTATGATTCCTTGTTCTGATGCAGACCGCAGACCCTAAAGGTCTCTCTCCAAATTGGATGCTCAACCATTTGCGGAAATATTCCTGCCTTGAACAAGCTTGCGACAGAATGACAGACCTTTAGGGTCTTAACGAAATTATATAAAAAAATGAACCCCTCTTCCGATCTGCCGCTCGTCTCCATCATCACACCCTCCTATAACCAGGCGCGCTTCCTGGAGCAGACCATCCAGTCTGTGCTCGGGCAGGATTATCCCCGCCTGGAGTACCTGCTGGTGGACGGCGCTTCCACGGATGGCAGCCTGGAGATCATCCAGAAATATGCGCACAGGCTCGACTGGTGGGTCTCCGAGCCGGATCACGGCCAGGCGGAAGCCATCAACAAAGGGCTGCGCCGGGTCAGGGGTGAGTTCGTGGCCTGGCTCAACTCGGATGACACCTATCTGCCCGGGGCTATCCAGAAGGCGATGGCGGCTTTTGCAAGCCACCCACAGGCCGGTCTGGTGTTCGGGGATGTGCTGGCCATCGATGAGAACGGGCGCACCACCAACCTGCTGCGTTATGGAAACTGGTCATTGCTCGATCTCATGTCTTTCCGGGTCATTGGGCAGCCTTCCGTTTTTATGCGCAGGAGTGTACTCGAGCAGGCTGGCTATCTGGACACCTCCTACCACTATCTGCTCGACCACCAGCTCTGGCTGCGCATGGCACAGGTGGCAGAGATCTGCTATCTTCCAGAGCTGATCTCCGCGGCGCGTTTCCATGCTGAATCCAAGAATGTTGCCCGGGCCGCCGAGTTTGGCAAAGAGGCCTATCGCATCCTGGTTTGGATGGAAACCCAACCAATCCTGGCGCCCATCCTGGCGCAGAACAGGCCGCACATCCAGGCTGGTGCCCACCGCCTGAGCGCCTTTTATTTGTTGGATGGCGGGGATGCGCCTGCCTCCCTGCGCGAATACGGGCGCAGTTTCCGCCTGCACCCGCCCACCGTCCTGCGGGATTGGAAACGCGTCCTGTTCGCTTTCATGTGTTTGCTGGGTCTCAACCGATTGGGAGAGGTGTACAGGCGGGTGAGAAAGGGGTTTTTGTAGAGCCGATTTTGTTGAATGTCACAAGGGAAATACCAACCTTTCTCCACCCAACATGACTCATTCTCTTTCATCAGAATTCCGAAGTCTCAAAAGACTTCGGAATTCTCTTGGTCTCACCCTCTCCCGCCATAGATCTCCGAAGGATATCAGGGTTTGCGCGTAATTGATCCTCAATATCTTGGCGGACTGCATCCCAATCGATTTGTTCGTCGGCAAGTAAGACTTCAGTCATCCCGCCATCTTCAGATCCGACTTCAGGAATGTTGTATTTCTCCCTGATTTCCTGTATGATTGGTAAGAGATCAGGATATGAGGGTAGCAATGAACTGAATAAAGTAGTGTAAACTTCTTTCTGTAATTTCAACAAAAGAGTAGGTCAAGTGTTTTCCTCACGTTAACCACACCATAAGGATATACATATACCCAATCGATATGATTTTACCTAACCGCTGAACTTATGGAACGGTCAACAAGCAAGGATTTGACATTCTGCCGGAATTGAACCTAGAACCACTAGGTTAAGATAATAACGCTTAACAACATCTCTTCGTAATTAACAAACCAAGTAATCTAAAGAAAACCGTTGCAGTTTCAAAACTCTAATATCGATGTAATACATGTTTATGAGGAACAATTATGAGCCCAGACTTACAAACAAATCTTGAAATTCCAGATCTTTGGTACGATATATATGCTCGATTCTTACCAGGAACGATTTTTACATTTGCAATTCGATATTTATTCTTAGACATTACAACGATCCCAACAGGGGTAGAAATAATACTGTATATAGGAGCTGGTTACATAACAGCGCTTATTACCCAACCAATTGCATCATTAATCACTGATCAAATCGATAAATCGATACTAAGAAATAAGAAAAAAGAAATACTCTTCTTTAGACAAGCGGAAAAGGCTCTTGGTGATGGAAATCATCATTCAAAGATAGTTTCTAAAATGCATGGGGAAGTAACTTTTTTCATTCAAGTTGCTTTATTATCCATATTATATTTTTTGATCGAATTGATATATCTTTCGAATACTTCATATTCTCTAATAATTCCTTGGGTAATATCTTTTCTATCTTTTGGACTATCAATCATCGTAGCATATCGGCGTTTCAAACGCGCAGAAAACGATCTAGTAATTTACGCAAAATCTTAGTTCATCTCCTGCATTTGTACACTTTTTTGATAAGTAACCTACAAGTTTTCACCTGGATAGTCTTGTCTTTTATTGCTTTCCAAGCAGGTTGATAAATTTCTCTAGGGATCGAACTTTTAATATCTAGGTTCATAACTGCTCGTCATTTTGATGTCAAACTGTAGCCCAACTGGAATTGAGCCTAAATACGCTTGGTCGCTGGTTCGACTCCAACCGGGTCTAATTTGTATGTCAATAGGACTTGAACCGTTAACCGCCAGGTTCGAGATTCAATTCCTCGGCGAGGAGCCTTTATTAAAATAGAGATTTTTGGAAATCCTATTTCTTCATTCTAAAAGCAAAAAATCCAACCCCCAAACCACCCAACAACAGGATCGCCCCCAGGATGCCCAGAATGGGGGATTTTGCCTGTCCGTTATTTTCCTGCGAGGTCTGTGACTTGGATTGGGCGCCAATGCTGACATAGGTCTGGTCACCAGGTTTCAACTGTAATATATAAGTCAAGTCTGTGGTCGGGTTGTATCCATCCGGGACAGCCGCGCTGACCGTGTAATTCCCTTCGGGCACATCACTGAAACAGACCGGATCCAACCCCTCCAGCGTACTAAGGGTTTCAGAATAGGTGCCGGTCAGGCTGCTCAAACTGACCGCGCCTCCTTCAATGGTCGGCTCGGTGCCATCCGCAATATAGGCATCAAATTCATCGGTGTTGGCCTGGCGCAAACCATCCCCATTGACATCGTTATAAAGGGCCACGCACACCTGGGCGTTGCCTAAAAACGGTGTGGCTGACGGTATTATGGAGGTGGGTTGCTGGGAAACGATTGATGTGGCTGTTGGAATGGAAGGGCCGCCCATGCCAAGTATCAGCTCCTGGCCTTCAAAGACGATGCAATTCTCCCCAAGATGATTCATCTGGCGTAATAGATCCTGTGAAACACCGGTCAGGATCGATATTAAACTGCAGGTATCATTTGCTTTAACAATATAAATAATACGTCCATCCGGCCCGGCGGTTGGGGTGGCAAATTGCTGCAATTGCGAGGCAGGCGCTGCCATCACTGCAAAAGAAAAGCGCAGCAGGAAGAACGCAACCACCAGAATGCCGATACTGATCGTCATTTTTTTCTTCATAATTCACCTTGTGTGTAACTTCTCAAAAAGTGGGGTGTTGGGATGTGAATGCGAGCGAAGCTCGCATTCACATCCCAAACTTCCCCGGAATTATTGAAAAGATACTTGTATTTAGATTATATCATTCCAAAAAGGCCTTCCACAGCCTGATATAATCGGCTCGTTGGGAATTGCCGTGGTATAAGGAAGACACATATACTGCACCAACCCAGAAATTCCAAGAGAACTATAAAATCATTGGCTGGAAATTGATCGACTGGCGTTATTTATAAAATATTCCATTATTCTGAACAGGCAACAGGAGATAATATGGCACTCCAGATCATTGTTGGTGCACAGTGGGGAGACGAGGGCAAAGGGCGCATGGTGGATTGGCTGGCGAGTCAATCGGACTACGTAGCCCGTTTTAATGGCGGTGATAATGCCGGGCATACCGTGACCATTGGCAGCCAGATCTATAAGCTGCATTTGCTGCCCTCAGGCATCATTCATCCGAATACCATCGGCATGCTGGGGAATGGCATGGTCATCAATCCCAAATCCCTGTTGGAAGAAATGGATTTGCTGCGGGCAGCCGGTGTCACGATCACATCGGAACGCCTGCGCATCTCGCATGCCGCCCACCTGATCACCCCCGCTCACCAGGCCCTGGACAAAGCCATGGAAGCTGCCCGCGGCAAGGATAACCTGGGCACAACGGGGCGCGGCATTGGTCCGGCTTATACCGACAAAGCCTCCCGCAGCGGTTTGCGCGTGGGAGACATGCTGGCTCCCAACTTCATTGACCGCCTGCGCAGTCATATTGAAAAAGCCAACCACAGCCTGGGCCTGTACGGGGCTCCCACCCTGGAAATTGCGCCGCTACTGACCGTTTTTGAATCTCAGTGTAAGATCCTGACTCCCTATATAAGGGATGTCTCTGCCGAACTTCACCAGGCACTTGCTTCTGGCAAGATAGTCTTGGCGGAAGGCGCCCAGGGAACCCTTCTGGACATCGACCACGGCAGCTACCCGTTTGTAACCAGTTCAGCCACCACCGCACCGGGCGTATTGACGGGTCTTGGCCTGGGATTGGATGCCGCTCAAAATGCACGTGTGATCGGTGTGGCCAAAGCCTTCCAGACCCGTGTGGGCAGTGGCCCATTCCCCAGCGAATTATCTGGTGAGCTGGCCGGACGGCTACGCGGCACAGGTTCGAACCCCTGGGATGAGTTTGGCACCACCACGGGTCGCCCGCGGCGGGTAGGCTGGCTGGATGGGGTATTGCTGCGTTATGCAGCCCGAATTAATGGTTTGACCGAGCTGGTCATGACCAAGCTGGACATTCTGAGCGGATTCGAGAGTCTTCGGATCTGCACGGCTTACCGTATTGGCGATATGACCCTGGCTGAACTTCCCTTTGGCCAGGCTGACTTGGGCAGTGTGGAACCCGTCTATATCGAGCTGCCCGGCTGGCAGGCCGACTTGGGTAATATCCGCCGATGGGATGATCTTCCTGTGCAGGCACAAGGCTATCTCCGCACTGTAACCAGGCTGGGTGGGGTTCCCGTCCGTTATGCGTCGGTCGGACCGGAACGGGAGCAGATCGTTGAGGTGCCTGCTCTTGAAAGATGACCTGCTTGAACGTGCCAGCAGGTTATACCGGGAAGCTGGGGATTTGATGCAAGCCATCCGGTTGCCGGAAACCCTGCAGCCATTTGGTGAGGTAGTCACGACTGGCAGCTATTTTTTGGACGTGATGGTCTATCCGGACCTTGACCTGTATGTACCCATGACCAGCATACCGCGCATCTTTGAAGCCGCGGGTCAGATGGCCGATAGCGATAGGGTCATCCGGGTTACTTTTGAGAATGAAGACCATCCTGGCATGCAGGGCGGGTTATACTTGAATTTCAGGGTCAACCTGGGTCAATGGGGACGTCCATGGAAGCTGGATATCTGGTGGCTGGATGCAGTCGTGATCGAACAAAAGATGGAGATCATGCATCATTTCAAACAGAAGCTCACGCCTCGTGGGAGAGAACAAATTATCCAATATAAGAACACCCTGATCAACAGCGCCGGGCGCACGCCCATGTACAGTGGGTATTATGTTTACAAAGCATTTCTGGATGAAGGGCTGCGTGATCCGGCTGAAGTAACCCGCTATCTTATCGCAAATGGCATCCCTATTGATTGAGCACTTGAACTGCTATTGCCCGGAATAAGAAACGCCCGATCAATCGGGCGTTTCTGTTTAATCTAAAACGGAACGTTGGATGTAACTCAGTTAGACATGGAAATATCCATTTGGTAGTTCACCGGGTCTTGATCTGTCCAGACCAGGTCATCTCCAAAAGTGATCGAGTATCCTTCCACATAAACAACAATTGAATAACCAACATTCAAAGCTAATTTGTCAGGCAGAGTGTAATTTCCCTGATTGTCAGATTTGGCAAATGTAAATATATCGCCATCGGCAAATTCATTCGCTTTCCATTGGTCAAATGTCGTTCCCGGTTGAAGTACATAGACCTCTGCATTTGGCAGTGGATTGTTGCTATTGGCGTCATATACCTGGCCAAATAAGGTCACCACTCCCGTGGCAACATTGGGGTTTGGATTGCTGCCACCAGATCCACCGACAATGACATCACTCTGGGCTAACCGGTTTAATTCCTCCCCGGCGTATAATTCAAGATGATAATTACCATCCGGCATGGGCGACTGGCTGTTATACAGGCAGGTATAAGTGGATCCCTGGCTGCCAAGATTCCAGACGTATTGACTGCTGTACAATACCTCTCCGTCGATGGTCCATTCCTCCGCCCAGGATTCGCCATCTGTCATACCGCTGAAGTCAAAAGCGGCGGCCATGGCATTAACACCGGATGAGTAAGAGTTTACCTGGTCACCCAACTCGCAATCCGCTCCACCCGTGCCGGTATACCAGGTGACCTGGTTGAAGGCTTCGCGTCCACTGCCAGATGAACTGGGTTGGCTGGGTGCACCAAAGGGACTGGCATACTGTTGTCCGGATTGAGCCGCTTTGATTAATGGCAAGGCCAGGTTGATCGAGCGTAGACCATTAATGAACCCGCCTATGGGAATGCAATTGTCACGGGAGTCCAACGTTCCATCTCCATTGGTATCTTGAACTACCCGGCAATCTGTGACATTTCCACCCGTTCCTGCTGAAGCAGAGGTTGGAACCCCGATGATATAACCGGTATCGTTGGCAGCCAGGCCACCGGAATTTCCACCGGCGATGGTCGCATCGGTCTTGATCCAGGCCCGGTCACCCATACCTTCTTCGGCTATAAATCCGGAAACATTGCCATCTGTGAAGGTAATGGTCTCTCCCCCAATGCCGGGGAATCCAAATATATCGATATGATCGCCCACGTGGAGATCGTCCGAATTACCCAATTGAACAAAAGGCAGGTTCAGGTTATTTGGGTTCACATTGGCGCCATCCATCGTCGAAGTTATTTGAATTACCGCCAGGTCCATGTATCCATCCACAGCGGCAACTTTTGCAAAATATAGGAAGACAGGTGGTTGGTCCTCCTGGTCCATCATCCCGATTGCGAGGGCATCAGGTTCATATTCGTCTTCCCCCTGGGAGGCTGGACTGGCCACATGCGCATTGGTAAGGATAAGACCTGAGGGGCTGATGATGGTGCCTGACCCGGTATAAATGGGCGTCAGTTCACCATTCTTGGTTTGGAGTCCGTAAATTTGAACGGTGGCTGCAATTAATTCTGTGCGGCTGCTGCCCGTCTGTCCATTATTATTTGGAATAACCGGGTTTTGCGAAACAGGTGTTGCCTGGACTTCAGTTGGCTGGACTTGAGGTGGTTGGACCTGAGGTACCTGGGTCGGCACCGGTTGGACGGTATTGTTATCAAGATTAATACATGCCAGGGTAACCATTGCCAGTACGGCAAGCATATGCCAAATGCGGTTTACTTTTTGAAGTTTCATGTTTGTCTCCATTAAAACTTCAGAGATTTCAGGAAAAGTTGAAAACGTCCGAGATCATCTTCGAAGGTTTGTTTATCAGCCCAATAAGTTGCCACAACTGCATGATCTCCGGTAAGGAATATGTAATCCATGCCACGCACAATGTTGGGAAACTCGTTGTGCGTCAGATTGGGATTGGACTCAACGAAAACATAACTCAATTCATAGGCTGGTTTTCCAGATACCGTGACCTGTCTTTGTTCAAGCAACCGATAAGCAGTCAGTGCCTGACCGTGCTGTAAGGTCAGCAGGCTGACTGCCTGACCAACCACAGAATCTGCCTCAACCGGGATGTTTTGAACGATATAGGAAGTACCAAAGCCACCAGATGTAGGATCGGTTACATGCAGGACTTCATTTCCCTGGGTGCTGGCCATTAACCAGCCTTGAGGGGTTTGAGCGGAGATACCTGAAGCTTCGAAAGGTACACTGCGGTTCTCCACACTGGATTTGTAAAACCAGCCTGTTAGCAAGGCAATGGTTGCAATTGCAATTACCGCCCAGTCAGAGAAGCGGTCACCAAGAGAAATTGTATTGGACGTGCGGGAAGATACACTCATACCAGCCTCCTATTTCTCTGCCAACGCCGAGTGAATATCACGGCGCACCAGCCAGATGATGAACCCTGTTGTCAGGACGGCAACCACGGTTGCCAACACCAGGCCCATCCAGGGGTTTGTTGAAGCACTGGTCAAACTGATCCCACTTTGGACGACGCGCCCGCGCAGCCAGTTGAACAGACCATTGGCTGTTGCTGCCAATGTCAGGCCGAGCGGCATCCACCACAACGGTTCGTGCTCGAACTTGGCTCGACCCAGGAAATAACCGGTGATGGCGGCAAAGCTGGCCTGTGCCAGGGCTACAACTGCCATTCGGATGACACTTGAACCCAAAGCCACACCCCCGTTCGAAATAACAAATTGAATGTTGAGTATCGTGGCATAACCCAGGCCGGCGGCAGTTGCGTAAATGACGCCATCCGTGGCTTCATCAAATTCACTGGACCGGTAGACGCTATATCGCACTGCTGCGTATTTCAAAAACTCCTGGGTAAAGCCCACCACCAGGATACTTCCCAGGATTGTGGCAGCGGTATCCGCATATAACCATTTGGATATGTGGAACACATTCTCGAGCAATGGGCTGCCAACTGCTGCTGCCAGCAATGCGCCCAGCAGGAAAACTGCCAGGAGGAATCCTTTTGGTTCAGGCTCGATTCTATCCTGCAGATAAAAAAAGATCATCCATATGGCAGCCGGGACCAGTGCCATTAAAACACCTGCCCACAACAGGGCCGACCCTGTCAGAACGGGTTTTATGGCTGAATCGAGGAAATAAACCAATCCAACAAATACGATTAAGCCAAAGATCAGCAGGGTATAGCCGCGCCAGGTATGTTTACGTTCATGGGTTGCCGACAAAAAGTGTCTTTCGCAGAAACAGCGCGTTTTAATCGTCCTGTCAGCTGGTTGTCCGCAAACAGAGCAAACAAGATCAGGCATTTATTGTTCCTCCAACGGGATGGGATCGTATTCCTATAACAATTATCCAGATTGTATCAAATATATTGTGATATAACAATAGCCATTATCAGAGCAATAACGGATTCCTCGATATTCGTGCTTTGTGATAGCCCCGGTATGTATCTATAATTCAACCTTGCGTTAATAAATACCTGCCAGACAGCAAACAACATCGCTGATAAAAACATATCCAGGTTCATGCTCCCCTGTTATAATGGCAAGTTGCTCTTAATTTCCAGCAACGTTGAAGTGTGGAATCGATTTGATGGAGTCTGTAAAACTGGAATTTATATTCCCCCATTTATGGAGAAACGCAAAAGGAAAATATGTCGGATAAAAATTTCCCAACCACAACCCATATGGCTGACCTACAGACGGAAGAATATGAACGCCAGCAGGCCTTGTTGGCTGCCCAGCCAAACATCATCCAGCGCTTTCTCGAAGCCCAGGGCAGGCAATTGTCTGAAGCGCTGCTCGAAAATAACCCGCAGGTGCGCTTCAGTCTTCCCGACCGGGTGGTCTGCACCCTGGAAAATGTGGATCAGCCAACTCTCGTAACCATCCCAAACGATCAGCGCACCCACACCGTTGGAAATTTTATCAACCGCCTGCGCAAAGAACAACTGTACAAACTGCTGCGGCACGTCTTGAACGAGTTGGAACAATCCCCGGATCGGTCTGTCTCTGTGGCTGCCAGTTTGCTGCGACACTCTACCGTCCTGCACATGGTCTACAACACGCTCCCTTCAGGGCGTGAAGTCACTTACCGTCCAGCCGACGATGAAGAGACATTGGCCTCCATCCCCGATAATGACCAGATGGATACTCAATCGGCGTTGACTGCTGCCAGTGATGCCATCGTTGAAGAAAATGGGACGGGAGCAGAGGATGCCAAAGTGCTGGTTCCATATGTGCCTTATGCGCGCCTGTTTTACCTGCCGCAATGGGTGGCATTCGGTGAAAGAGGTGAACTGCTGGTCAAGTCACTTGAAGAAGCAGATGCGCACATCCGCTCGATGCAGAGATTCATGGAGGTGCTATTCAAGGCAGTCGCCCTGGCTCCCTACATCTCCGCTGATCCGGAATATTCCAAGAAAAGATATGGAATGCTCGGTCAATTGGTCAACCAGGGACGTGCCCTGGCCATCTACCAGACCCAGGACATTATCGCTCACATCAAGGCACGCGCTGAAGCGGGTAGTTTAAACCGTGGTTTGCGTCTGAGCATGCCCTATTTTGATGACCAGGATTTAAAGATAAGCTATAGTAATTTCGAAATCATACCGGCCGGGCGCATCATGTTCGTCCCCGCCTTCGTCGTGCGCGCTGTTTACCAGGAACAGGTAAAAGTCAGCCAGGATACGCGCTACAACCCATCCACTCGCAAGCATTTGATGTATTTGCTTGATCTTTTAGAAATCGCTTTTGAAAGCGAAAGTTAAACAGGTAATTCCATGTTTTTTTCCATTGGTCTTTTAATAGTTATTGCTTTTCTTGCATTTAAATCCTCCCCACGTGAAAAGGAAGAGAGCGCGCATGTGCATGGCGCCGGTCAGATCGGTCTGCTGGCTGCATTGGCGCTTTTTGGTGTAGATTATTTCACCTCGTATTTTTATGCCACCGGTGAGATGATGCACGCCCTGCACCCCTACGACTTGCAGAAATGGGGTTATATCGCGGCAGCCATTATCAGTATTTTCAACATTGTCTTTGGCGCCCTGTACATGTATTCCCTGGGAATATTCAACGAAGGTGGCGGTTCATACACCGCTTCGATGCGTTATCTCACCCCGGGTCTGAGCCTGGTTGTTGCAGTAGTGCTGATCCAGGATTACATTTTCACCATCGTCGTTTCATCGTTATCAGGCGGAGACCAGTTGCTTTCGGTGTTGGGAAAGTATGGGGCAAACTGGTGGTGGCATTTTCTGATCGGGGCTATTCTGGCAGCCATCACCTGGTATCTGACTATCCGTGGGCGCGGCGAATCAGCCAGGGTTGTTTTTACCCTGCTGGGTGTTTTTGTCATGATGACCCTGGTCATGGTTGGTGGCCTGATCTATGCTAATTTGCGAGGGGTGGCTGCGGTTCAAGTGCAGGAAACCTACCAGCAAGTCTCGTTAAGCCAGGCGCTCCTTCATCTTCTGACAGCTTCGATGAAAGGCCTGGTGGCATTGACAGGGCTGGAAGCCATGTCGAATGGCATTCAATTTGTCATTAACGAAGACGCTGATATCGTGAAATGGGGCAGGAAACGTCTGCCCAAACTCAAAGGATTATGGGAGTTTTACAGTGGAAAAGCCGGGATCGGTCGGTTTGTGCAAACCTCCTTCCTGTTTTACGGTGGATTGACAACATTCATGCTCTCTTTTTTTGCCATCCGTTTTAACGTCTTTGATGGCACGCTTGGGCGTACCCTGGTGGGTAACCTGGCTTTCATCGGCTTTACCCAACTCCCCGGCGGTGAGATCCTATTCTACGCATACCAGGTGCTGGCTGTGGCGCTCCTTTCGGCTGCATCCATGACTGCCTTCCAGGACCTGCAGGCCACTGCCTGGCGGGATGTTGCCATTGGAGAAATTCCGGAAGTCGTCGTATATCGAAATCCGCAGGGTACCTTCACACGTTCTGTTACCGCCGGTTTCATTGTTGCAATTGTCATTCAACTCCTGGTCAAAGGAAACACCAGTGCAGCCGTTCCCTATTATGGCATTGGTGTGTTCATGCCCATCATGGTCATGGGTTTTGCCATCCGCAAGCACATCCTGGCAACGGCCAAAGGCGCGGTTCGAACTTGGGGCAGCCTGGGGGCCGGATTTGCAGCCATCCTTTCAGGGATCGTTTTCATCGGACAGATCGTGGGCAAGTGGTCCGAAGGCGGTTGGGTGGTGCTGATTACCTTCAGCCTGCTTATCCTGCTGGCCAACGGATTGCTCATTTCTCCGATTGGGTATCGTGAACCCAAACAGATCCACCGCATCGTGCGCGAGAAAGCCCGTGTGCAGGGTTCGATGGCTTCCATTGTGGAATGGCAATCCCTTAAAATGCAGGAATACAGGCATTCCATGCGAGGACGTGTATTAATAGGGATTACCCAGTTTTTTGAATTGTTCGGCGTTCGCCGACCGGTTCGCTATGAGCCTGAACCTGTACCCGCCGGGGATTATGACCATGCCATGCATTCGGATCTCCCCGACGCGCCTTCCCTGCTGGAACAATATCTTGACCGGAAAGAGCCAAAAGCTGGCGGCGCACCCAAGGAAACTGCACCGGGTGAAGAGGACCAATAAGCACTCAGGGTGACATCCCATAGGACGGGGTGATGTGCACAATGCTGCCAACGCCCTGTCTTCTTTATTTACAAATACTGTTAAACGTGCCTTTTCAAAAACACCCCGCCCCCCTCTTTATTGAGATGATACTGTTATACTTAATTAAATATGAGCACTACGCCAATCTACTCCCTGCCAGTTACAGAGGTTTACCAGGCCCTTGAAACCAGCACGGGTGGTTTGGTCCATGCTGAAGTTGAAGCGCGCCTGTCGCTTTACGGGCGCAACCTGTTATCCAAACAAGCCAAAAGCCCCATCCTTGAAAAACTTATCCTGGAGTTCATCCACCCGCCTGCGCTTGTGCTGCTCGGCATTGGACTGGTGGCGCTATTGCAGAACGATGCAGTGTTGGCATTCATCATCTGGGGGATCGTTGCAATTAATACGAGCCTCTCTTTCTGGCGGGAATATCGGGCTGAACAAGCCGTTGAAAAATTACGAGACATCCTGCCGTCCTTTGCGCATGTCACCCGTGATGCCAAGGAAAGTTACGTCCCCTCCAGCGAAGTCGTGCCGGGAGATATTCTCATACTGGCAGAAGGGGATAACATCCCCGCAGATGCGCGCGTTCTGGAAGAATACGGTCTGAGGGTTAACAACGCCAACCTGACCGGTGAGGGGATACCCGTACGAAAAATTTCCGACCCCTCCCTGGTCACTGGTATCAGCGAGCTGGATCGTCCAAACTTGATCTTTGCCGGCACTTCCATTGCATCCGGCACCGGGCGGGCTGTCATTACCACCACGGGCATGTCCACCCAGTTCGGACGCATCGCCCACCTGACCCAAACCATCGCCGAAGAACCTACTCCCTTCCACAAAGAACTCAATCGTTTGAGCCGCGTTACCGCCTGGATAGGCCTGGGTATTGGCAGCCTGGTCATTTTGGTAGGCTATTTCTCGCTGCAATTCCCCTTCCGGGAAATCACCCTGATGGGCTTGGGTATCGTTGTGGCTGTTATTCCGGAAGGTTTGACAGCCACCTTAACCCTGTCCCTGGCTGCAGCCGTGCAGCGCCTGGCGCGCCAGGGTGTTCTGGTTAAAAAGCTTTCCACGGTGGAAAAACTGGGGCAGGTATCTTTGATCTGCACCGACAAAAGTGGCACACTCACCCAGAATCAGATGACCGTGCGTAGTATCTGGGTGGCCCGGCAAAAGATCAAGGTCAGCGGTGTTGGTTATGAACCGGTTGGCAAATTCACCCCCGACCCCGCCGGGCAGAGCTGGGAGAAAGACCTGTTATCGTTATTGGAATCGGCCGCCTCCTGCAACAATGCCCGCCTGAACCCTCCTTCCATTGAGCATTCAGGCTGGACTAGCCTGGGAGATCAGACCGAAGCTGCCATGAAGGTGGCTGCCATGAAAGGTGGTATTCGCGAGGCAGACCTTAATCGCATCATTCCGCGCGTGCATGAAATTCCATTTGATGCCCGCCGCAAACGCATGACCACCATCCACCGGGAGGTCAACTGCGAAATCGCCTATGTTAAAGGTGCGCCGCGCGAAGTGTTGCTTTTGTGCACACAAATATTGATCCACAACCAGGTTTTGCCCCTGACGGATGAGCTGCGCTCTGAAATTATGGCTGCCAATGACGCCTATGCCAGCCAGGCGCTGCGCGTATTGGCACTGGCACGCCGCCAACTGCCCATGCGCTCGGGTGTCTATTCTGCTGAGAACGTGGAGCGCGAGCTGGTTTTTCTTGGCTTGATGGCAATGCTGGATCCCCCCAGGCCACAGGTGGAGAACGCCATCCACATCTGCCGCCAGGCCGACATCCGCATCGTGATGATCACAGGGGATTACGGGCTGACCGCGCTTTCCCTGGCCCGTCGCCTGGGTATGTTGACCAGCCCCAACCCGTTGATCGTGACGGGTGCAGAACTGGATGAGATGTCCGACTCTGACTTGCAGCGGCTGTTGGATAACGAGGTGTTGTTTGCCCGCATGGCCTCCGAACATAAATTGAGGCTGGTGTCTGCATTTCAAAAACGCGGCGAGGTTGTGGCAGTCACCGGGGATGGCGTCAATGATGCACCCGCCCTGCGCAAATCGGATGTGGGCATCGTCATGGGTATTGTCGGAACGGATGTCGCCAAGGAAGCCGCTGATATCATCCTGACCCGGGATGATTTTGGAGCCATCATCACCGCCATTGAGGAAGGGCGCGGGGTATTCGATAACATCCGCAAATTCATCACCTACATCTTTTCCAGCAATGTGCCCGAACTGGTGCCATTTATCGTAACTGCCAGTCTTCCACTCGTCCCCCTGGCTCTCAGCGTCCGCCAGATCCTGGCAATAGATATGGGTACCGACCTGTTCCCGGCCCTGGCGCTTGGGATTGAAAAGCCTGAACCGGATATCATGAAGCACCCGCCGCGACCGCGCACCGAGCCTTTGCTGGATAATAGTGTCATGTTACGTTCATTCTGGCTGGGCATGCTGGAAGCGATCCTGTGTTTTAGCGGATTTTTGGCAATTTTCACGCTTGCAGGTCTCAATGATAAGATCGGACTATCCTTTCTTTCCGGTCTAACCGTACCACCCGGCTGGCAGCTCAGCCTGACCTTGCCTCAAGCCATCCTGCTGGCATCCACGGTTTACCATGCCGGCGTGGTCACTGCCCAGGTTGGCAACGCCCTGGCTTGCCGCTCAGACCGCATCCGCAGTTCATACCTGGGATGGTTGAGTAATGGTTACCTGCTGGGAGCCATCTTTATTGAACTGGTTGGAATTGTATGCATTGTTTATGTTCCATTCCTGGCTAAAATATTCAAGCACGTGGCCATACCCGCCTGGATGTGGGTTGGCCTGGGTTTTTATGCGCTGATCATCTATTCCGTTGAGTGGATCCGAAAATCAGTGCTGCGAAGGATTAACCAACAAAAAAGGAATTATCAAACCACATTAGAATCTTCTCAATAGTTCAAAGGCAGGTTGGGTGTGAACCCCATCTTCCCCTGCTTATGGAGAGGATACCATTATCTGTTCAGGAGGATAACCAATGAAAATAATTGTCATGGGTTGTGGACGTGTGGGGGGGCAGGCCAGTTTGTTGTTTGCCAAGCTTGGGCATTCGGTCACAGTCATTGACCATGATGCCAATGCCCTTTCCAGGCTTGGCACAGATTTCAAGGGACGCGTGGTGCGCGGACTTGGTTTTGACCGGAATGTTCTCTTGGAAGCCGGCATCCAGACAGCCGAGGCATTTGTGGCAGCCAGTTCATCGGATAATGCCAATATCGTGGCGGCGCGCATTGCCCGCATTTTTTTCAACGTTCCACGTGTGGTGGCGCGCCTGTATGACCCCTTGCGGGCGGAGATCTATCAGCGGCTGGGATTGACAACCATTTCATCCACCGGTTGGGGGGCGGAACGTATCGTGGAAGTGGTCACGCATACCGATTTGGATGTGGTCCCCCTGTTCAGGGATAACGGAACAGCCATGGTGCGCATGGAAATTCCGCAGCACCTGGTGGGGCATTCAGTTACGCAGTTGAATATCCCCAGTGAAGTGATGGTCACAGCCATCACCCGCAATGATCAAACCTTCATTCCAATCTCAGGCACGGATTTTCGGGAAGGGGACGTTGCCTATATCCTCGTCAGCCCTGCAGCCATGCCCAGGTTGGAAGAAATGCTCGGCATGGAAAGGATGTAATTATGTTTGTTATCGTGGTGGGTGGTGGCAACACCGGTTCAGAAATAACCAAATATCTATTGGAGGCGGGGCATACGGTGCGGGTGATTGAAGAACGTCCGGCAGTGCTTGCCAAGCTGGCAAACGAGATCCCGGCCGAGGTCATCATCACCGGGGACGGCAGCTCGCCCGCCTCCCTGGAAAAAGCAGGCATCCACAAGGCTGATGTGCTGGCTGCAGTGACCGGGTCGGATGAAACCAACCTGGTGATCACATCCCTGGCGCGCTTTGAATTTAATGTGCCACGCGTGCTTGCCCGCATCAACAATTCCAAGAACGCCTGGTTGTTCACCCCCGAAATGGGCGTGGATGTATCCCTCAACCAGGCCGAGATCCTGGCGCGCCTGAGCGTGGAGGAAATGTCGATTGGCGACATGATGACCCTCTTGAAGCTGACGCATGGTAAATATTCGCTGGTGGAAGAAAAAATTGAGCCGGGTTCGCCTGCCATCGGGAAACAGATCATGGACCTGGAACTGCCTCCCAACTGCATCATCTCCGGCATCATCCGGCATGGTGAGATCGTCCTGCCGCGCGGCGTCACTGTGCTGGAGGTGGGGGACGAAGTCCTGGCCCTGGTGGACGATGCTGCGCGTGGCCCGCTGGCGCAATTGTTGAGTCGCAGGTTTTAAGTCGATTATCCCGGGATAGGAGTCCCGGGATAATCGTTAACTGTTAACCGTCAACTATTACCTGGTCATCTACTTTCCATACCTCTTGCGGATCTCCGGCAGGAAATAAACTTCAAAGAAGCGGTCCACATCATAATCCGGCTGCCAGCCCCAATCCCGGCGGGCCAGGGCATCATCCACGTCAGCCGGCCACGAGTCCACGATCCCCTGGCGGAGAAGGTTGGGCTCAAAGCTGATCTGTGCCCCGGGGAAAGCCTGCAGGGCACGCTGGCGGAACTCCGCCGCGGTCTGGCTGAAGGCGCTGACGTTGTAAACACTCTGGCTGATGGCGGGGCGCGGCGCATCCATCAGCATGAAAATCGACTTGACTGCATCCGGCATGGCCATGAAGGGCAGGCTGGCATCCGCGCGCACGAAGCAGGCATACGCTTTACCCTGGGCGGCGGCATGCAGCATCTCGGGGCCATAGTCGCTGGTGCCCCCGCTGGGCAGCGTGAAGGCGCTCACCAGGCCGGGGAAGCGCAGGGCGCGGAAATCCAGCATGACCGGCGGCTCCGGCTCCAGGTGACGCTGCCCGTAGTAGCGGCTGAAGTAATTGCCCAGGTCTTCACAGTACAGCTTGTTGGCGCCGTACATGGTATGCGGTCTCAGCCATTCATCTTCCTTGATGCACCCGACCGCAGTCTTGGTCTTGGCATCCGGCAAGCCGTGCGCTGCGATCGAACTGGGGAAGAAGAACTGCACCGCCCTGCTCTTCTTTTCAGATTTATAAGCCGCCAGCAAGAGCAGTTGCATCGTACCTTCCACGTTGACCTTGTGAGCCTCTTCCGGCATGCTTTCGGCTTTGGAGGATAAAAAGGCAGCCAGGTGGTAGATGACCTCAAAATCATAGTCGTAGAACAGCTTGGTCTTGTTGAGCATGTCACCCTGGAAATGCTCGCTGACATAAGGCTGGATGCTTTTGGGTAAAGGTGCCAGGTCAGAAGTGACGATGTGGTAGCCCCCGCGCTGTGCCAATCCCTGGATAAGCGCCTGCCCGATCTCTCCGCAGGCACCCGTGACCAGGACTTGTTTTTTGCTCATATTCTGCTCCTTGAGGTTGATCTCATTAAATCGGGTGTGGCTGTCCTCACCAGTTTAATGAGTGGAAATCTCCTTGACTAATAAGGGAAAGACCCTAATAATTAAAATAAGGGTATAAATTACAGGGTTATTTTACAACACCTTGCCTGAAATGACCTGCGATATATGCAACCGGTATTATGGACTAAACTCACATGATTTCCATTAACACACTCCTGAAGTTCGTAAGTCTGATTGCAGCCAGCCTGATCCTGTCTGCCTGTGCGGAAACCAGTCCAACCGCCTTGCCCACCTCCACGCCGGAGCTGCCCACCCCCATCCCCACCGCCACCATCAGCTGGTTCCCGGCCACGAACACCCGTACACCGCTCCCCACCCAGGGAGCCACTCCCACCCCTGCCGTCCTGCCCGGGTTGGGAGCCTTGCTCTTCTCCGACAACTTCTCCCGGGCCGATCTGTGGACTGCCACGACCTCGAACGCGGGCAACAGTATCATCAGCAACAACCGCCTGACGCTGACCCTGGCCGAGGGCACCGACCTGGTGACCATCACCAGCCTGCGCATGGAGACAGCGTTGACCGATTTTTATGCCGTGATCGACGCCCAGCTCAGCCTGTGCCGGGGAAGGGATCAGTTCAGCCTGTTGTTTCGGGTGCTTTCAGAAGCAGATTTTTACCGTTTCAGCGTGGCGTGCAGCGGGGAGGTGCGCCTGGAACGGGTGGTCTCCGGAAAACCATTTGTGATCCGGGATTGGGCACCCAGCCCGGATGCGCCTCTCGGTGCGCCGGGTGAGGTCAAGCTGTCTGTCTGGGCAGACGGGCGTGATCTCAGGTTTTTCCTGAATGATCATTTCCAGTTCAATGTCAGCGATCATATCCTTACCCAGGGAGGGCTGGGCGTGTATATCCATTCGGATGCAGGCAATCCCATGAGCATCAGCTTTTCCAACCTGGCCGTGTCTGCCGTGGAACCCGGGCTGAACACACCCACCCCGCAGATTGTAACGCCAATTTCCACCACACCGCCGGGTCCATAACCCAACCTTTCCCGCCCGCACACCCCCTGCCCCCCGGTTTATTGGGATGATACAAAAGAGCCCTATTATGCGAAATATATTGAACGACCTGGATCCGAAAAGCTGGTTGAAATTCCAGAAATCATGGTTCATCCATAACCCCCCGCCGCGCAAAAAAGATGTGCTGCGTCACCCGGCCAAGTTCCCGGAGACATTGGCGCAGGAATTTATTGAATTTTTCACCAAACCGGGGGAGATGATTTTGGATCCCATGGCTGGCACCGGTTCCACCCTGGTGGCTGCCCTGCGTAGTGGACGCCACAGCCTGGGGATCGAGCTTAACCCAAAATATGCCGAAATCGCCCGCCAGGTGATCGCCGCGGAAAGCGCCGCCCTGGGAGCCGCCGCCGCAGACCTGGCCGCGCAGGTCATCACTGCGGATGCCGCTAAAATTGCGCTCGCTGAGCTGCCCGTGATCGATTACCTGTTCACTTCGCCGCCCTACTGGGATATGCTGCACGCCAAAGGCGCAAAAACGCAAAGTGCCCGGCGCACTTCAGACGAGTTGGATGTGTTCTATTCGGACGACCCGTCTGACCTGGGCAACATCCATGATTACGAGACTTTCATTGAAAAACTGGTCGGCATTTATGCCCGCTTAAAGCCCTGCCTGCGCCCGAAAGCCTACCTGACCATCGTGGTCAAGAACGTCAAAAAAGGCGGCCGCATCTACCCCCTGGCCTGGGACCTGGGGCGTGAGCTTGGCAGGGTTTACACTTTGAAGGATGAAAAGATCTGGTGCCAGGATAACCAGCGCCTGGCGCCCTACGGCATGGGCTCCGCCTGGGTCAGCAACACCTTCCACCATTACTGCCTGCAATTCAGGAACGAGGGGTAGGCGAATCAAAAAAGCCCCGATGGGCTTTTTTTAGCTCCTCGCCGAGGATTTGATACCCCTGCGGGGCACTTACCTCGAACCTAGCGGTTAAAGGTTCAAATCCTACAGAGGTATAAATCTGCGTCGGTTAGGATGTTGAATAGTAGTAAGGTGTATACATAATAATTGCCATAAAAGATTAATCATTATTATTGAAAGGATGATATGGGTAAAAAAGGTTTTATTTTGAATGCTGTTAATTTATTTTGACAAATAATTGAAAATATAAAATGTCAATTTATCCATATAATATTTGGACCATTAATTATATTGTTGAACTCAGGATCTCCAGTGACAATAGAAGCATTAAGAGACTGCGCTAATGATGCTGCAAATGCATCAGCATATGAAATGCTAAAATGAGCTTTTATCTCTGCGGCATCCCAAACTTGAGAATCTGTGATGCTAATTACTTGAATTGGGAGGTTATTTGTGTCTTCTACAGCTGAATCTGCGAAATCTTTTCCACGGGTCTTATATAAAATGTAATACATTTCACCAAGATTTATGATGCTTAAATGTAAATCTAATTCAAGATTTAACGCTTTTTCTAAAAGTTCCTTTACTATTTCTCCTCCAGGCTCTGCACAGAAATATGCAATCAGAGCAAAGCTATCAAGGACAAAAGGAGGCAATTCCCCGCTCATGGTTTATTTAACTTTTAAACTTTTTGTCGTCACGCTCACGTTCGATTTTATGCTCATAGAGCACGGCTTGCGTTAATTTATATCTCTTATCAGCATATTTTCCATAGGTTGAAGAAATAATCAGGTTTTTTGGCTGATCATATGTAGATGAATACTTTAGAGTAGCGGATAAAAATATTGATGAATTCTGCTCTCTAACATTGAGATCTGATATATTACCAACTTTATAATCTTGTGTTGTTAAAACGGTTGTTGTTACCATTCTTTATTTGCCTTTCAATTGCTCGGTCCAGATTCTTTCTAATTCTGGCGTTAATGGGAGTGTCAATTTAAATGAATTTTCGTATTGAACAACTTGCTGTACAAGGAGAGTTGCTAATGCTTTGGCGTGTTGAGGACTCATTCGAACAATCATCTCGTTTGAGATATTCAAAACAGGTTGAGAATGTGATCCATTAAGGTCAATAATTTTCCCGTTTGCATCAATTTGAGGAGACTGACTTCGAAAAATCAATGTTACATCAAAGACAGATCCAATAACATTAACGGCATTTGTATAAAATTCTTTTGAATTATCGTCCATTGGACACTCCTTTAATATACCTTATTATATTACCACATTGGATATGGATTTTGTATGAAGTGAATAAATTATGCTAATGGTTATTATCTTAACCAAGAGTAATTTGGCTTAAATTTAATAAGGCTATAATATGATTTTATCTTATTACTAAGTACTTGCAATCTCTTCAGGATTCTCGAAGTACCTGCGGTGAGTAAGGAGAAGGTCTTCTTGGCTATTTGCTTCAAGAAGGACAACTTCAAGTGAACAGCCACTACGAAGAAGGGATAATTCCATTTCGAGGCGAGCATTTTCAGCGATACGACGATCAGAATCGGCGTAGGTTTGCAACTTTAAAATTTTACCCTCTTTACGGTTGTACTCTATAAGAAAGATCATATTGGTAAATCCTATTTTTCTCTAGTTTTAGTTATGAACTCATCCACTAGCTTTATTAGGTCAGCTTTAATGGATGTCAGTTCAGGGTTTACCGCACTCAATTTGGGGTCGTTAATATCTTTTGATTCGAAAACTAGTTCGAGTTTCTCCATCTTACTGAACAAGTTCGTCATATTGTCGAGAAGTGTAATCGGGATCTCGGGACCTACACCATACTTTATTGCAGGATCTATAATGTCAGCAAGCTTTTCAGAGAGTTCAGCCCATTTATGCTGTAAGAAAGTCCTGACTTGAATCTCAATTGGTCTTCCATTAATGATCGGAACTACGTGAACAGCTCGATAACCATGGCTGGGGATATTCCGACGGTCGATGACTCTCACCTCGGGAAATAATCCCACAAGATCAGTAATGACCTTATTCTGAATATTGATGTCAGATGTGATTATACGACAACCTGCTATGTCCTGTATTTGTGAGAGCCTGATAGTCTCTCTATGTAATTTTTCAATTATCGAACTAGTAGACTTTGCTGGTCTACCAGTAAGTGTAAGACCAAGTGTCTGTCGAATACTATCGACAATGAGTTCATAAGCCGGACCAAAAGATCGTCGATATTCATCGAGAATTCGAATATCATTCTCGGTTATATCGCCACCTTTCAATCGTTGGCCTAGTCGATCAACCTGAGATTTTGGAAACTGAGAATCCATGTTTTTAAAGGATACTTTTCTATGATATCGACCATTTGATATAAAAAGTTGATTTGCCGATAAATTGGTAAATTATAGGCAATCTAATAATGAAATTCGCCAGTATTAGTTCTTTCGCATTTGCTTAATTAACTCGTGTAATTTGGTTTCATTTTCTTTTTCAGATATTGTCAAATCTACTGCATTTAAAAGTGTCTGAGTAGGATCAAATTCAGCTATTGCTTTTACCTGGAAGATTACAACTTGTTTTAACTGGTCGTCCCATATTTGCTGAAAATGAATTAATAATTCACTTTCAAGTGGATTTAAATCTTCAGGCTTGATATTTTTATAGGAAGCAGGGGAGAAAAAATAGCTTATAGGTTTTCCAAGACTTCTAGCTAAATAGGATAATGTGCTTGCGTCTGGTTCTGTCTTTCCATTTTCAATATCTGATAATGTTGCTCGGCGAGTAAAAATTAATTCTGCTAGTTCCGCTTGACTTAATCCTAGTTTTTCACGGGCATTTCGAATTGCGTCGCCTAAATAGTGAGTGAAATTATTCGGGCGAATAACTTTATTGAGATTCATATGGAAGATCCTATATCTTGACAAAAATGTACGTATTACGTACAATATAGTACGATATTCGTACAACTATAGGTAATAAGAATTTATACAATAATACCTGTTTCTAGTGTTCTTTACAAGTCGAAATTGCCACCCGTTATAGCTGTAGCCAGCCGTCTGCAGCCTTTTTACCGCTCTCGTCGAGGCTCCATGTCCAGACTGATGAGCGAAGCGGCGTGCCACCACCGATTCAGTCTATCGTGAACTTTGAGCGCGTCCGCTGGAAGCGGTTGTCCGGCATGCGGAGCTGTCGCTCGCTATCCCGCCACATTGAGCAAGACAGCGAACCCGACGATTACGAGTGCTGACGCTGTCAGCCCGCCGATGGCCCAGGCTTTCCCGGATTGCCTTACTAGAGCGGCCGCGCCAAAGGCGATAGAAGCGATGAGAGCCAAGGGCAGCGGGGCTATCGTGCCGATGCGGATCCATCCGGGCGGGTTGAAGTCAGGCATCAGACTTGTGAGGGTGATCATGATGACGGAAAACAAAGCAAGCATCCCCGAGACGAATGAGAGTACGCCGAGTATTGGGCGCCTGCTGCGATGGGCTGCAATTTCGGATTCAGACTGCATTCTCCATACCTCCTGTCACGCCGAACTCGCGTATATGCAGATCGCATAATAGCTTATTGGCGGTCCGTAAAAAGTCCTAAATCATTTAGGATTTGATATAAAAAAAAGGTTACTAATCACTAAAAAATCGCCTTATTTGTCTTTTGATAATCGTTATTATCTCAACCAAGCTAACAGGCTCAAATCCAGACCCACTACAATTTTACATCATTTAGATGGAAGTTGTTCAACGAGTCGATGTTCACTTCCCTTGCAGGACCCTATTTTCAATGATATTTATTTTTGAAAATCCCCATTTATATTATCCACGTTTTTTTACTACTTCTTGCAGAAATCTCTGAAGCAATATTTTACGCTTTTATCCCCGACGATAAAAATATAGATAAAAATATAGTTCAGATATTTACGCAGTACTGCGCAAATGCAAATGAAGATGAAAAACCGTCTGCCCGGCCTGCAGCCCGGTGTTGATGGTCAGGCTGTAACCACCTTCGATATTTTCCGAGCGGGTCAGTTTTTGAGCAACCAGCAGCATATGCCCGCCAAGAGATTCGTCCCCAGGGGTGAGATCGTTCAATGATTCAATGTGCCGGTTGGGAACGATCAGGATATGGGTGGAGGCTGCGGGATGGGCATCCCTGAAAGCAGTCACCAGGTCATCGCGGTAGAGCACCCTTTTGGGTGCTCTACCTGCAATAATTTCGCAAAATACGCACGGAGAGTTCTTCCCCCTCCAGCGCAACAATCGTACCACCAGGGTATGTATGCGCGGGTTGCTGTCGATGAAAGTGCGCAGGTTACTTGGTTTCTTCACCCCGGATGAATGCCTCGGTCATATCACGTGCAATGTTGTCACGAAACTGCTTGGGGGGAGTCTTCATAAAATAGGATGAGGGTGCGATCAATGGGCCAGACATGCCACGGTCCAGGGTCAGCTTTCTGTCACAAGCGCCTGCTGATATTCCTTCCCGGTCATGATTGCCGGAGAATTCTGACAGACGATACTTTTCATCGCTCCCTGCGCTAATGCCAGATAAAAGACCACATACCCGCCGAGTCCTTCACTAAATATTCCGATGTGCTCATTGAAGTCATTCGAAATGTATTTGAGAGCATCAACATGCCGCGCCAGAAGCTGATTCACGGTGTATCCGCCGTGTTTGGGCATGATAAAAACGTTGTAGCCCCTCAAGTGCATTTGATAGGCAAGTTCGGCGAAGACATAAGAATGACCGCCCGACCCTTCAGAAATCAGGATATTGGGGGCATGTTTATCCTTTGCAAAATAGGGCAATACAAACCTCCTGCCGTCTGACACAAAATTCGCCTGTCTCAAATTTCTTTCGATCTCGTCGGCATCTGTTTCAAGAACGTAGTGGGTTTTCCAGTAGCTCTGGTTTTTCATGTTTTAATCCTTCCATATTCTGTCCTGCCACGATGAGCAGCAGGCCGATGGGCAGTGTGGCGAAGCCAAGTGATGTCGTAACCCATCGTGCCGGTTTCAATCCACGCTTGAGCGGGATAGCAACGCCAGCCATTGCCAAACCAGAGACAAGCGCCAGCACCGCGAAGCCTGATTTCAACGTGCCGCAGAACAGCCAGCAGGTCAACGCGAAATCCGGCTCGGCCAGGGTAGGTACGGCCGGCCGCTGCCACACGAAGTAGCAGGCCGCTACGCACCCGACGATCACCGCCGCCGCGACCATCCCTAGCCAGTAGGTTTTGGTGCCAGCGGCAGCGGGCCGCGCACGCGTTCAAAGGCCCACAGCAACGCGAGCGTGACGAGCGGCGTGAGAATGTCGAGTGTCCACAGAAAGGTCTTGTACCAAGTCAGGCTTGGGACACTTGCCAGCGGTCCGCTGGTTTGACTGAAGTACGGCCCGAAGACAAACCCCGGCGGGATTGCGATCAGCGCGGTGAGAAGAAAGAGCGGCAGCCAGCCGAGCCATTCCCACATGCAGCTTAATGGCTTGGCGCTCATTAATGCCTTCCTTTGCGATTCCAGATTGCCTGTAACCGCGCGAACCTCGCGCCCCACATCGCCAGCCGCTCGTTAGGATAGCGTTCGAGCCAAGAAGTTGTCGGAGGTGTCGCGCCATCCGGCCCCAGCTCCCAGCCGCCGTGAAGGTAAAGTTCTTCGCGCGCCAAAGTTGCCGTCTCCAACGTTTTTTCTACATCAACGGTAAGCAGTTCCCTATTGCGTACAACAATCCGACCGTCAATCAATACAGTTTGCACGTCGCGACTGGAAGCCCCGTATACAATCATGACTGGAATGTCTGATGATAACTGCAATGACGGTTGGTCAAATTTCAATAAAATGACATCCGCACTCTTACCAACCTCTAACGAGCCGGTCTCTTTCTCTAACCCCAATGCCTTTGCTCCATTAATTGTCGCCATTCGGAGCACATCAACCGGTTTCAGCGAGCCGGCACCATAAAGAAAATTACTCATCAAAATGCAGTTGCGCATCTCGGTAAACATATCCGAGCCCTCGATCCACCCACCGCAACTATCTGTCCCAAGCGTTATATTGACGCCCGCTTCATGTAGTGATTTTATTGGTAACCAATGTTTGGGGCCTATCGCTGCGTTCATCCACACCGAGGGACAATGCACTACACTAACGCCAGCTTTGGCTATAGTTTTTATGTCCCCATTATTAGCTGCAAGAAAATGCACGGCGATAAGTCGTCTATTAAGCAACTCGCCCGCTTTTAAAAGACCGAGCGGGGAACGGCCGCGAAACAGCAAACTGAAAATACCCATTGGCCAGCGAGGAAAAATATGCATGTGAACGACCAAATCTTCACGCTTCGCCAAATCCGCCAGACGCCGCATTGTCTTCAGTGAGGTTGACATATCGGCCGCCGGGCCAAGTGAAACAAGAATGCGTCCATCAAATTTGCCGCGGTATTCCCGCAAGAGCTTTTCTGCCTCAGCAAATTGCGCATCGGCATCATAATCAGTTGGGCCAAAAATATCGGCTATCGCTGTCTGGACGAACGCCTTCATGCCAGCCTGTCCCAATGCTTCAGCCGTCTGGCTGCTGACTTCGAAAGTTATCGCATCAGTCGCTACATTTGCCAGTGTCGTACCGGAAAGTAACATCTCTGCTGCAACCAGATGTGAAGCAGCCAACATAATCTCTGGCGTAGCGCTGAAAGCCAAAGCCGTATCCTCCCCGGCAGTTTTTTCAAAACCAAATCCCACCATGGTGCCCTTGTATAACGAGGTTATGGTGTGGATGTGGCCGTTGACCAGGCCGGGCAGGGCGACCATTCCGCGTGCGTCAATCACTTCGCGCGCCGGGTGTTCAACACTCACGATCTCGGTCGGGCCGATGGCGACGATCTCGCGCCCGCGTATGGCAATTGCCGCATCGCGAAGGATGCGATTGGATGAATCCACCGTGACGACGGTGGTGTTAGTGATAAGGATGTCGTTCATAATTAGTCTCCGACTTGCAGAAAGAAAATCCCGATTACTTCTTTACCCGTGTGCGGTCAATGGGGTGAGCGAAGTCTCACCTGAAACTCACTCACCCCGGCATTCTCTAACTAAGTTGCAGCTCCATGTTCCATCTTTTGCTTGAGGTTTTTCAGAGACTTTTCCACAGACTGTTCGAACATCCGTCCAAGCAGTAATTCATCCGCGATCTTCCCTGCAATAGAGGGGAGTTCATATTTAACGTCCCAGATCACCTGGGAACCACCGTTCGGAAGAGCCTCTACTGTATCGGTATTGCGGGAGCCAACAATACCCTGTGTTCCTTCGATTGTGAATCGGTAACCCTTCTCATAGCCGATGACCTTCGTCCTCGACTTGAAGTCAAAGCCAGCAAACCGGAGTGTTAACTCGATAGCACTGTCTAAGCCATGTTTTTTAGGTGTTAGAAACTTTACTTCCACGCAGTGATCCACCCACTCAGGGAAATGCTCTGGGTCGTCCAATACCTTGAAAACTTTGTCGGGTGGAGCGCCAATTTCAATAGATTTCCTATAGTGTGTCATGTTATTCTCCTTGTATTATATGTTTCGTTGTGAGGCGTAATGGCTTATCGCCACCACCACAGGAGCACGAACGTTCCCATGAGAATATCGTAGACGACGCAAGTAGGGACGTACCAGGGCCGCACGAAGATGTCGAGGGCTTTGGGATGATGAGCGGCGTCCCATGCTGCGTGTGCGAAGCACGCCAAGGCCAGAAACCACGGGCTCAACCACAGACCTGCCAGGCTGAGGCCGAAGAAAGCCCCGGAAACAGCATACTCGAGGGCGGCCTTCTTCGCGCTGTCAGTTGACAAGCCGAGACCCATGTAGACTCCGCCAAAATATCCAACCAGCGCAACCAAGATGTCGCGGGCGAACGGTTTCGGTAACAGGGTGAGAATGTAGGCCGACGCGATCGCACCGATGATCGCGACGATTGTCCCTCTGGCCCAGGGTCTTTGCACCATGTTCATCTTCCTTGGATCGAGTAGCGGATCAGAAATAGTTTTGTTTTGTTCTGTTGACATGGAATATTCTCCTCTTGCTGGTGATGGCGATCACCGCCACCACAAAAGTATGAATCCGGCGACAACCCAATCATAGGTTAAACAGAATGGGATATACCAGCGCGGTATGTTCGTTTGAATCCCGCGCGGGTGATGAAGGGCGTCCCACAGGCCGTGCGCAAGATAGCCAGCAGCAAGCCAATAGGGCGCGACCCAAAGGCCAAGCAATGCCAGCGCGATGGTCAAACCGATGTTTCCGAACTCGATAAACATTTCCCGCTTGCGCCCGTCCATCAATACGAAACCAAAGTAAACGAATGCGATACCCCCCAACACGATGGAAAGAAGTTCCAATGCCATCGGTTTTGGAAGGAGCGAAGCGATCATAACCGTTGCGACTGCCCCAACAATACCGATGATTAGTCCCCTCAGGGCGTGTGCGCGTTGAGTCGTATTTTGCGTCATGGCATCATCTCTTTTTTGGTTCTCGCGTTTATATACTTGATATTATTTATACGGCTTTAAAATTGGCGGATGACGATTAAGAGCAACAACGCGGCCAGACCCAGCCAGCAGAGCCAATACAAAGTCGCTACCCACCAGACGCGAACGACTTCTCCCTGTTGCTCAAGTCTATGTTTCTGGAACATGCCCGCTGCATGGGAAATGAGACCGAGCAGAAGGATTGGAATTGCATAGGGCACAAGTAGATTCGCCAGCAGAAGGGCAATTCCCGCGCCCAATACCCCAGCGCCAATAGAGGATAAAAGTTCTGCTCTTTTGATACGAGAGATTTGTGTGGAATTAATCATTTTTGATTTCCTTTCTTATGTCTAGGATAGCATTGAGTAGTCTACGGGACAAGCGCCGATTGGCTAATGAAAGGCAAGTAAAATTACCTGTTCAAAACAAAAAGCCCGACGATTTCTCCTCGGGCATACGTTTGCAAATTTTTTCAGGGCTCAAATTGACAGCAAGTAGTATTACATTCCTTCGGTCTGCATTCCTGCCAGTATGCGCTTTCCACGCCAACCGACCAAGGCAAGCAATAATCCCCCAGCCAGACTTAGAACAGAAATCGTCAAAGTCGCGTCGAACCAAAACTCCACCGGAAAGAGGCGAATGAGCGTATCGGAATATGAAAACAGCCATGAACCCGGTTTGAAGAAAAATAGGTGGAAAGTTTCAAACCAAAATTGCCAGCCGAAGATTGCCAGCAAAGCGATTGACAGGATGATCCCGGATATTAAAAGTCCGCCTGATTGAATTGCTGTTGTGAGCGCCTTCTGCTCTCCTTTTTTCCAAAGGAAGAAGCCCAGTAATATGAGCAGAATGAACGTGGCGAGCCAGACACGCGAAACGGATTGAAAAACTGTTTGTACATCTGCCATGTGTGATACTTCGCGCGGATTGTAAACCGGCGTACCATTGAGGGTTTGTTTTGAGAGTTCATCACTGGGAAGATGGGCACGCACATAATGAATGTTCGTTGAGGCAAGAATGAAACGCTGTTGTTGAGAGTAACCAAATGGGTCAGGTGGAAAACTTGTTTTGCCATATTCGAAAGCAAGATATGAGTCAGTAGCCAGTAACCTTGCCGCGCCACTGATCATGAAAATGGGAATCAGTAAAATGATGAGTAATTTCAGGATTTGAGTCAATCTGCTTGGCATGGCTCCTCTTTTCAATGCGTGGATGTATCTCCTTTATAGGGAGATCGTTTCGACAGATTGTATAAGATTTGTGGAGAATACCGAAGCGCGGTTTTGCCTGTTCGCGGATAAGTGCTTTGGCTTATCAAGGATAGGCGCGCGCCAGCCAATCCTGCGGGTTGACTTGTACACCGCCGACCCACACTTCCCAATGCAGGTGCGGCCCTGTGGTACGACCTGTTGCTCCACCCAATCCAATCACTTGTCCGGGTTGAACGATATCGCCGGGTTGGACAAGGATTTTTGAGAGATGATCATAGGCTGTATAAACTCCCCAACCATGATCAATCACCACAACACCTCCGCACACAGTCAATTCTCCGGTGTAAACAACTTTGCCGGGAGCACTGGCGTACAATTCGGTTCCAGTCTGGCCGCAGAAATCCAAACCGCTGTGGAAATAGTCATAAGTGCTGCCGTTATATGAGCGGCGGTTGCCAAAAAGGGAAGGCCAGCATTCAGTGAATTCCGGCGGCACGGGGCTGGCGAACAAACCATTCCACATCTTTTCAGGTGTGACGGGTACGCCTAATGATGTCCACAGTTCGCTTTCAGGTCCTGTCACTGCCGGGTCAACGGTAACCGGGTCAACTTGCAGGCTAGGATCGTATGGGAAGTTCGCATCTTGAATAAGAACTTCCTGCGAAAAAGCGAAGCGTTCTCCATTTGGCAATTCACCTTCCAACGCCAGTGGATAAAGACCGGGCGGCGTCATGGCATGGATACCCTGTAGAGCAACATAGCCATAATCCTGTGAAAAAAAGTTCAAGGTACGATCAGCCAGCAAACCGCTCATCGTAATACCCGGCGGGGCGTGGACTTTTACCACCGTCGTCCCGCCCTGGATCATAAGCAGCGGATCCACCTCGACCTTTGTAATGGGTTCTGGCAAACCGGCTGGTGCGTCCGTTTGAGAGTTAGCGGCAACGCGAAGCGCATCGCCGGGCAAACCTGCCCACGTGCCTAGCAAGTTATTATTCAAAGCAAGTTTCCAAGAGTCTTCTCCACGCAATACCGCCAGTTCCAACAAGGACTGGCCCGAGGTCAGACCAGCGCGTCCAGCAGAAGATGAACCCGGGCTGTCATTTACTGGAACGATCATAGTCGCGCCGGCATATAATTCTGCCGGGCTGACGAAGCGATTCAATTGGGCTAAAGTCAACTCTGAAAGGTCATAACGACGACTCAAACTGCGAAGGGTCTCACCATAAGTGACTGTAATTGTATCCAGACGACCGTTCACGCCATTCAAACCTGGAATTATCAAACGAGCGCCAATTACCACCTGTCCCGGATCACTGATATTGTTCGCTTGTTGCAAGTCCTCGAGGGTTACTCCAAAACGCGCCGCAATCCCCCAAAGTGAATCACCTTCCTGAACAATATAGTATGGCTGATCCTGCCCGCCATCCTGGGCAGTGACTGGTGAATAAATAACCAGCGGAAGAATGACCACGAGCAGAATGATTAAAAGTTTGGATGATCTCGTTAGGATTCGTTTTATAAATTTTGATAAGCCACGATCTTGAAAAGATCGTCATGGGCGTACAGGAGAGGCATCAAGCGATGTAAACGCTGACATTGTATAGCCACCAGCACACGGCGTCCACTGTCTCGTTGAACGGCGCAGACGATATTCTCAACCAACTCTTTATTCTGTCTTTCCCACGCGGCGCGATCCTTTGTAGTCCAAAGCGATTCGGTCAACCAACAAACTGCATGGCAGAACGCGCCGAACCATGGCCCGTTGACGGTTTGCACATCGTCAGCTTGGATCTGCCCCCAGCGCAGAAGCCGGTCGAAGGTCCGCATGAGGCGGCGCCTCCAGCCAGAGACCGGCGTGAAATCGGTATATCGCTCCGGGGTCGGCGCGACCGGAATCAGGACGATGTCTGTTGAAGCAATAATTGGAGCCACTGCCTCACGAACTTCGAGAGACGCTTTTGAAAAATCCTCGCGCTCCCATGATTCCATTGTGATTTCGGCGCACAGCAGGTCAGGTGCAAGATCGGCGACAACCTTGCGCAGACAGTCCAAGTCATAAGCGATTGGTTGTCTATGAAGGTCAGACATCGTTCCGAGGATAGCAAGACGGGTTTGGGAAGAATATCTCATTTTCAAAAAGGATAACGCCGAACTCGAATAAGGGGAAGCGCAAAGCCGCTTGAAGTCATCAAGTAAAACTACCTGACTATAGTCCCGATGCTCTTTGGGATTTTGGCAGCCACCAGCATGGCTTCGATGCGCGAATGCACGCCCAACTGTGAATAGATATTTGCCAGATGACCTTCCACCGTGCGGACGCTCAGATACAGCCGCGCTGCAATCGTCTTGTTGCTCAAACCCTGCGCGAGCAATTCGAGGATCTCACGTTCGCGGTCGGTCAGCGACTCGATGATCGATTTTTGGGATTCTGTGAGAGACGGTTTTGACTCACTCTTTTGCAGGATTGCAATTGCCAATGAGGGACTGAGATACTGCTCACCGCGCGCCACCTGGCGGATGGCAATACCAAGCACAGCCGGCGGTTCATTTCTGGACAAGAGACCTGTTACTGTTTCTGGAAGCGACTCAAACCCTGCGGTTTCAGTGAGAAGCAATATGGCTGTATCTAATGTAACAGATGGCAATTCATCTGCTTCTGTCTGCGCATTCCAAACCAAAACCTGCGGAGGCGGAGTCTTATCCAATGGAACAACGCGCAGTCCCGGCAGGCTGGTAATCAACGCCGCCAACCCAGCCCTGTAAAGTTCACGGCCGCCACCGACCGAAACTGTGATTTCGTGAAGCGCCATATCATCATTTTACTTCAAGAAGTTTAATCCCCCTCTGTCATTTTGGATATCGATAACTAACACATGTAAAAGGCTTTATGCAGCGATAAGCTTATCTTGCTGTAATGCCTTCCACTCTTGCATGAGTATTCTTAATATATAACCAGTGTCTACATTCCTCTGACAGATTTCAGGCGCACGCAACCAGGGATGATGATCCACACCATGCAGAACATGAATCTGCCAATTTTTCCGCCCACTTGCCAAGGCCATCGTACCAGTCAACGGAGCGGTGATCTTCCCCGGTAAAAGTGGACAGCAAGTTAAGCCGAACCTATAATTGGCTGTGGAGGAAGATCATGATAGACCGGAAACAATATACCCAAGAATTCAAACTCGAAGCAATACAAATGTACGAGAATAGCGAACGGCCTGCCTCAGAAATCGAACGTAAGTTGGGGATCACCTCAGGTTTGCTGAGCAGGTGGAAACAACAATTTGATAAAGTTAGTAAGAAAGAGGAAGCCTTTCCAGGGAACGGGAAAATGATGGACACGGATGCTCGTATCCGCCAGCTGGAACGGGAGAATTTGCTGCTCAGGCAGGATAAAGACATCCTAAAAAAAGTACTGGAAATGTTCTCCAAGGACGGAAAGTAAAATTCATGTTTATAGCAAAACATGAGGGCTAACCCCCGGTAGGACGTCCTGTGTCCTACTGGGGGTTAGCCGGAGCGGCTATTACGCCATAAAGGAGGCTTCGTCGGAGGCCAGGAATAGGTAAGCATTGGCGATATCACGAGGATCGCCCAGGCGGCCGAGCGGGGTGCGAGCTTTCATCCCATTCAGGATTTTCTCGGGCATGGCGGTGACCATTTCGGTGGCAGTGAAACCGGGCGCAATTGCATTGACGCGTATGCCGAACTTGCCGAGTTCACGCGACCAGACCTTGGTCATACCGATGACGCCTGATTTGGTGGCAACATAGTTGGTCTGCTCGAAGTTCCCATCCAGACCGACGACGGAGGTTGCGTTGAGTATCACTCCGCTGCCCTGTTTAGCCATCACTGGAGCTACTGCCTGGGTGCAGTTAAAAACACCCTTCAGGTTGACCGATATGACCAGGTCAAAATCGGTTTCAGCCATTTGCCCGACGAGCTGACCATCCTTGAACTTAATCAACTGTCCGTCGAGTAGAATCCCTGCGTTATTGACGATAACATCGATCCGGCTATATTTGGTGACCACTGCATCGATCCAGGCCTGCACATCGGTACGGCTGGTGACATTGACTTTGTAAAACGACGCCTGCGCACTAAGCAGTTGGACGGTCTCCTGCCCATTTACTTGATTGACATCGCAAATAACCACTTTCGCACCCTCTTCGTTAAAACGCAATGCCGTGGCTTTACCAATCCCTGACGCTCCGCCAGTAACAAGGACAACCTTATCTTTCATGCGCATGGGAACTCCTGAATAGTTTTTTTCCACTCTCGGTTTATCTACTGATTACAAAGCCTTAAATGCCAGGTAGATTTTTCCGTTTCGCCTTAATCAAATTTGATTAAGCATACAATCAAAAGTGTGCCGATCTGAATAGCTTCGGATTTGAGCGGGTATGGTAAGGGCGCGGCACTTTTATTAAAGATACTGTTTGGCGCCTATTCCCATCAACCCTGCGCGGAATATCCGCACATCCATCTCTTTTGGTCGACCACGGATAACTGGCGGAAAATCCATAAAGGGCAGTATATTGTCTTGTATGTCGATGCCAGGTGCAACTTCCGTCAGGACGAGGCCTTCACTCGAAAGCTCGAAGACGGCGCGCTCTGTGACATAAAGAACAGGCTGCCCTGTCTCGATTGCGTGGTCTCCCGAAAAGGTGCGGTGCTCAACTTCTTGAATGAACTTCCTTATTGTGCCTTCCCGGAGTATGCGCAACTTTCCGTCCTCAATGGCTACCTTCAGGCCGTTTGCAGTAAATGTGCCAAGAAAAATGACATGCTTGGCATTTTGAGAGATGTTAATGAATCCTCCCGCACCCGAGAACCGGTTGCCGAACTTGCTGACGTTGATATTGCCACAACTGTCCACCTGGGCCAAGCCCAAGAAAGCCAGATCGAGGCCGCCGCCATCGTAAAAATCAAATTGGGAAGGCTGGTCGATCAAGCACTCCATATTGCTTGCCGCTCCAAAGGAGAGACCCCCGGCAGGTATCCCTCCAATTGGACCAGGCTCTAAGGTGAGCGTAATATCTGCCAGGATCCCCTCTTCGGCGGCCACATTAGCAACCCCTTCGGGCACACCAATTCCAAGATTCACAATTGCACCTGGTTTCAACTCCAGAACTGCCCTGCGGGAGATAATTTTCTGCTCATCCAGCGGCAGTGCGTGGAAATTGGCTGCTGGAATTTTGATTTCCCCTGAATAGGCTGGGTTGTATGCTTCCGCAAAGGTCTGCAAGTGGTTTTCGGGTTGAGAAATAACGACGAAATCGACCAGGATACCAGGCACTTTGACATGACGAGGATTAAGTGTGCCGTAATCTGCAATCCGCTCAACTTGTGCAATCACGATCCCACCCGAATTATGAACCGCCTGGGCAATTGCCAGGTTCTCAAGGATCAGTGCCTCGCGTTCGAATGTTAGGTTGCCAGCTGTGTCAGCAGTTGTGGCACGTAGGATGGCAGCGTGGATCGGCAGAGATTTGTACCAGAGATACTCCTTATCACCTAACCTGACCAGTTCAACGATCTCCTCTGTTGTGCAAGCGTTCATTTTCCCGCCGCCATTCCGCGGATCTACAAAGGTCTTAAGCCCCACATGGGTAATATGACCGGGACGGTGTCCAGCGATGGCGCGGAAGAGATGAGATATGCAACCTTGGGGCAAGTTATAGGCTTCAATCTTGTTTTCGAGGGCGAGTTTTCCAATCTTTGGCGCTAGACCCCAATGCCCGCCAATCACTCGTTTGAGCAGGCCTTCATATCCCAGGTGGTTAAGCCCACGCTCGTTTCCGTCGCCCTGCCCAGCGGCATAGATCAACGTTAAATCGCGGGGCTCGCCGGATTCCAGAAAGCGTTTTTCCAGGGCCAACGCAATTTCTTCCGCAAAACCGATGCCTACAAATCCCTCCGTCGCGACCGTCATGCCGCTTTGGATATGTCGGACAGCTTCTTCGGGTGAGACAATCTTGTTTGATGGCATATTCGTATCCTAACATCATACACTAGGCAGCAACGATTTCGCCGACAATCATTCGTCTATAGAATAAGGCATATTGGTTTTGAAAATTATCTAAATCCTTAAGCACACAAGAAATAAATGTATGGGTTTGAATTGGGTCAAGCCAATGCAATCCAACTGCACATTACCCGAATTAACGCCGTATACCTGAAAGAATGGGTACCTAATAGCTGTTTTGCCACAACAGCTCTCACCTTCTAGTCCCAGCGTGTCAACTTTGATAATGTCAGAGGTGACATCTTCACCACTTTCAGGTCGCCGACATCCCACTGGAATTTAACGTGCTGGGTTGGAAAATATTTCTTAAAGGCTTTTACCTGGATAAAGACATGTTCTTCGATGCTCATTTTGTCACCATTCTCCAGGTGTGGCAGCAAGTCCAACGATCCAAGCATGCAGGGATACCTACGGTATTTGCTATCGGCTGAACTTATCGGTCATTCGCTGGTAAAGTGGGCGGCGGGATGGATTGCACCCACTGGCCTTTTCCGCCTTCTTCTTCCAGCCGGGTTCTCAACTCCACTACCACCCCTTCCAACAGGTGGGTGGTGTCAAAATATGCCCACTTGGAACCGACGTGGACGCCTGTACCGCTGGCGATGTTTTCGATCCCGGCTCCGATCAGCGCAGCTACCCCTTGCTCGAACTCAGGAACGGTTAGCCGGAAGTGATGCAAACCAGGCCCGTGGTCGCGCAGGAAATCGCTGTATATGTTTTGGCCTTCCAAGGGTTGAACTATTTCAATTTGGATCTTGCCCACCGTAACAAAAGCCAATAGAAGGCGGAAGTTAGCCGGCTGCCCGTGATATGTGGCTTGTGGGTCAACCCCTTCGAGCGGCCATTCGAAAATACGAAAAGGTCCAATGCCAAATAGCCGGGAGAGTTCCTGGGTGACGGCGTGCAGATCATTCACTACAATCCCGATTTGATCCAGGTCAGCTCCGCCAATTAAGGATGATGAATCTGTCATGATCACCTCTGGCCGTGCATTTTACAGGCGCGCCCGGATTTCATCGGTGGCGTAATTGATTGGTATTCCTTTTTCTTTCTTCTCGATGAAGGCGAAAACAACCTTACGTACTGCCGCAGCAATATCGTCGAGGTCATGTTTTTCCAGCAGCGGATGGACGCTGGCGAGCCAGAAGACCTCATCGCAGGCTTTTTCTGCGGTTGGACACAGCCCTTTGTAATAACTTACCTCGCCTTCATACCACGGGCATTCAAATGGGCATTTGGTGCCACCGTAGCCGATCTTGTCAACAAACATCGGTTCCAGGTGCTGCGGGATCATCCAGCGGGTTGTGCTGAGGTAGTCCAGGTTGTAGGTACCTTCGGCGGCCAGGGCGATGGCAAAGTTGAGCATGTCGGTCCCCAAAATTTCTGGCAGCAGGCGGATCAAGAAGTAAAAATAGACACGCTCGCCATACGACTGCTCACTGGGCAGGACGATGCCGGGAACATCCGCTAACAGCGTCCGGAGATATTCTGCGTTTTCGGTGCGTTTATGAATCATGTCCCAGGCGCGTTTCATCTGCTGTATGCCAACGGCAGCCTGCATGTTGGTGATGCGGTAGTTGGTGCAGGGCAATCCCCAGTGATATTTGGAGGCCGGGCCAAGAGATTTTTTGCGGGCAAAGTCCATGAAACCCCACATTTTCTCATACAGATCGGTGTCATTAGTGATCACGATACCGCCCTCGCCGGTGTTGATGATCTTGCCGGTGATGGAGCTGAACACCCCCACATGTCCGATTGTGCCGACCATCTTGCCCTTGTAGGTGGCTCCAAACGATTGGCAGGCATCCTCTAAAACCCACAAATTGTGTTTGTGCGCCAACTCCATGATCGGATCCATATCCTGCAGAGTGCCGGAAATGGTCACCGGGATGATGGCTTTGGTGCGCGGGGTAATGCGACGAGCGATGTCATTTGGGTCGAGCGTCAGAGTAATCGGATCGATATCGGCAAAGATGGGGATGGCATTTTGTTCCAGCACCGCCGTATCGGAAGCAACGAAGGTGTACGGCGAGACAATCACCTCATCCCCGGGGCCGATCCCGAAGGCAGCCAGGGCGATATGCAGAGCGGTAGTGCCGCTCGAAACGGCGATGGCATATTTAACACCGAACCACTCGGCGATGACGCGCTCGTATTCTATGGTGGCCTCGGCACGGCGCAACTTCTTTTGTTGCGCTACTTCGATCAAGGCGTCAAGCTCTTCTTTTTCGAAGACGTCCGTCTCAACGATAGGCCCTTGGGTACGAACCTGCGGTCCACCGTCGATAGCTAGTTTTTCCATGACTTCAACTCCTTTATCTCACATTATTGGATGTGCGGTAATTGAAAATATTGATTTATCTTCCGGAATGGAATTTGCATCCAGGGAATCAGTGCCCGCGTGCTTGAAGAGCCATTAGCCTCAGTCATAATCCGCAACTTTATTATCATCATCTCTTAGAGAATTTGTTGTCCGACAAGGTGGTAAAATATAGCGTGCAGGCCAATGATTTGGCTAAGTTTCACGGTAGAAGTATGACATCTAGATTTCATTTTTGTGCCTAATATTAGTATATCAATGGAAAAAGTCCATGTCAAGACCGGATAAACCAGAAAAATAGCTAAAAAACGCCAAAAATCGTTTGATTCTTGACAAAATATAATTAATTCATTATTATATTGGACATATGATGTCATACCTCTAATCGGACGGTAATATGAGCGTTTTGTCAAAATTTGAACCGAATACCCTGTGGGAGGGAGACACTCGCGACGGCACACAACTAGTGCAGCGTGTGACTGAACATCTGCGTAAAATGATCATGGATGGCGAACTCCTGCCGGAAACTCAACTGCCGAATGAGTTTGACCTGTCTACCCTCCTCAACGTGAGCCGCAGCACAATGCGCTCGGCGTTGGCCATTTTAGAGCAAGCGGGATTCATCCAACGCCGCTGGGGGGTGGGTACATTTGTCACAAAGAACCCGCCCACCTACAATAACCTGAGCCTTAACTCCGGCGTCACCCAACTAATCAGATCCTCGGGGGAGGAACCAGGCTGTGTAGAGCTACTGCTGGCCACGCGTCCAGCCAGTGAGCGGGTTTCTAACCAACTTTCAATCGAATTAGGTGCCCCGACCCTGGTGCTTGAGCGTGTCAGGCTGGCAAACGATCAGCGGGTAGTCTTCACAGTGGATTTTCTACCACTCAGCTTGTTCCATAATCCGAATTGTGACATACCGCTGGCTGACATAGAAGAATATATCCTAGAGCACCAATCTTTCTATGATTTTTTGCGTCAACGCCTCTCGCTTGAAATACATCACGGTATAGCTTGGATTCGTCCTTACTCCGCCGGGGATTATATTTCCGATAAGCTGCAAATCCGCACTGGTAGCAATATTTTACACATCGAACAAGTGGATTTTGATACGAATGGAGAACCCGTGGCACTATCGGACGAGTATTATGTTGCGGATGCGTTCAGGTTTTACATCTATCGATCCACCCAGGGAGCTTAATCATGAACGATAATCTTGCTGGCACGAAAGAAGGCGAACTGACCGGTAAGGTGGCATTAATCACTGGTGCGGCATCCGGGATCGGTCTGGCGATTACCCGCCGATTCTTGAGAGAGCAAGCCTCGGTGGCAATGGTTGATTTTAACTTAGAGAAGTTGAATCGTTCCAGGGATGAGTTGCTGCAAATGAACAGCGCGGCGCAGATCCTAACCGTACCTTGCGACATTACAAACGAAGCCAATGTTGTTTCAGCCGTGCAAACCATCGCCGAACACTATGGCAGGTTGAACATCGCCGTGAACAACGCCGGCGTCTCGGTCAGCGTCCCTTCCGACGAGTGCACCTTGGAACAGTGGAACTGGGTGATGAACGTCAACTGCACCGGCAGTTTCCTGATCTCCCGCGAGGTGATTAAAGTATTTAAACGTCAGCCGGATGGCGGAGCGCTGGTTTTTATCAACAGCGATAATGCTCTCAAACCCAGCAAGCACTTTCTGGCATATAACTCTTCTAAAGCGGCAGTATTGCAAATGGCCCGCACCATTGCCAATGAGTTCGGCCAGTATCACATTCGCGCAAACAGTGTTCTACCGGGAGCTGTTTTTGGGGGCAGCGCCATGTGGACGTCGGAACTGCGCGCCGCCCGTGCGAAGATCCACGGTTTTGAGCCGGAATTGCTGGAAGAAGAATATAAGAAAAACAACGCTCTGGGCGTAATCATCGACCCCACCGAGATAGCGGAATTGGTCGTCTTTCTCGCCAGCGACCGTTCAGCCAAAATGACCGGCAACGCTCTGGTCATTGATGGCGGCGGTTTGGGCGGTTACGTGCGATAAATAACTCGCCCGGATTTCCGGGACTGCCGACTAATGCACGAAAGGATTGAAACCATGATGCTCGAAAAACTGCGCCAGGAAGTCTTTGAATCTCTGATGGAATTGCCCAAGAATCGTCTGGTGACAATGCACAGTGGAACGGTCAGCGGCCGCGACCCCGAAACCGGCTATGTCGTGATCAAACCCACCGGTTTTCGTTATGACCGTCTGACTACATCCGATCTTCTGGTAATGGACGGCTTCGGGAAGATCCTGGAAGGCACTCTGCGGCCTTCCAGCGATACCGAAACCCACCTGTATTTATATCGGCATCGACCGGATATCTTTGGCATCGTACATACCCACTCTCCCTATGCATGTATCTTCGCGGTACTGGGTCGGCCAATCCCGGCGGTGATGACCTCGGCGGCGCTGCTCGGCGGCGAGATTCCCATTGGCGGTTATGCTGCGGTGGGCGGCGAAGAAATTGGCTCGGAGATCATCCGCAAGGTCGGTAAGTGTTCGGCGATTGTCATGCAGAATCACGGCGTCTACACCATCGCCTCTACCGTTTGGCAAGCCACCATTGATGCGGTGGAAGTGGAAGATATGGCAAAAATCGCTCATTTTGCCATGTTGCATGGAGATCCGATCGTTTTGACCCCCGAACAGATAGAGGAATTTCAGACTATATACCGCACGCACTACGGGCAAAAAGAATAATAAGTCTTCCCAATAGCCCTTGACGTCATTCTTGAAAGGTACAAACCGTGTCTGAACCGTCCGCCGGAAGCGCTTACGAAAATGCAGCACAAGGCGTGATGGAACTGCAAGCTATCCCTCAAGGCGGCTAGATGATGTACTCACTAACCAAAATTCCTGTAGGTGTTTACGAGAAAGCCTTCCCAGCCGAGTATTCCTGGGAGCAGATTCTGACTTCCGCCAAACAGGCCGGATATGATTTTGTGGAAATATCGATCGATGAGAGTCCGGAGCGCCTGGATCGGCTGGATTGGTCGCATTCCGACCGGGCCGTGCTGCGACAAGCGATCTTCAATACCGAGATGCCAGTTTGGGGAATGGGGATTAGCGCCCACCGTAAGTTCCCGCTCGGCAGCGCTTCATCCGATCTGCGCCGGCAGGGCCTGAGTATTCTTTACCGGTCGATTGAACTGGCTGCAGATTTGGGAGTTAAAGTCATCCAGATCATGGGCTATGACGCCTTTTATGAGCCTAGCAACGCCGAGACACAGGCGAGATACCTGGAAGGACTACGCACGGGTGTCAGTTGGGCGAGCGCTGCCGGAGTACTTTTGGCCTTGGAGAACGGCGATAGCGAGCTGGTCGACTCGGTTGAAAAAGCCATGCGCTTTGTCAAATTACTCAATTCTCCCTGGTTTCAAGTGTACCCTGATATTGGTAACATGACCGCAGCCGGTTACAGCCCACTCGAACAACTTCCATTAACTGAGGGCCACCTGGTTGGTGTCCATGTCAAAGATACCCGCCCAGGCGAACTGCGCGGAGTACCGCTTGGGCAAGGAATTGTCCGGTTTCAAGAAACTTTCCGGTTGTTAGCCCGCACAGGTTTTGCTGGTCCGCTGGTGATGGAAATGTGGGCGCATCTCGATCCCACCGGCGATCCTATTGGTTCAGTCACTCGAGCTCGCGCAATTCTTGATCGATGGATTGCTGATGCCTGGAGTGAATTACCAATAAAAAATTAGGAAGAAGGAAAAGTATGGAAAATGCGAGTATAGCCGTTCCACCCTCAGGCGGGGGCGCATTCCTCCGCACCGTCGATTCGGCGTCTTTGTCCCACCAGTTACCGCATGAGAAGCTAGCCTGGATGCTCCGCAAGATGTGTGAAACACGCTATTTCGAGGAAAAAGCCGAAGAGTTGTATACACGCGGGCTGGTGCATGGGACGATGCACCTATCCATCGGTATGGAAGCTTCTCCAATTGGAAGCATCGGTGCCTTGGAGCCGGACGATTTGATCATCCATCATCACCGCGGGCATGGACATACCATCGCCAAAGGGGCGGATATTGCCATAATGATGGGTGAGTTTTTGGGTAAGGAACCGGGTTATTGCCGTGGCCGCGGCGGTTCGATGCACATCGCCGATATGCAGGGCGGTAACTTCGGAGCCACCGGCATTGTTGGCGGCGGGATTCCCATCGCGGTGGGGATCGGCCTTGCGCTGCATATGCGCCGTTCGAGCCAGGTGCTTTTGAGTTTCTTTGGAGACGGGACGACGAACGAAGGCGCATTCCATGAAGCATTGAACTTGGCTTCCATTTGGAAACTGCCGATCGTCTTTATCTGTGATAACAACAAATATGGCATGTCGATGGATGTGCATCAGGTGATGAATATTGAGTACATTTCGGAGCGCGCTGCCTCATACGGCATTCCAGGAGTCTCCATTGATGGTAATGATGTGTTGACCGTCTACCAGGTGATCGGTGAGGCCATTGCCCGGGCTCGCGCTGGTGAAGGACCAATGTTGGTTGAGAATTTGACGTACCGCTGGCGTGGCCATTCGAAAAGCGATCGCAATCTCTACCGCACGCAGGAAGAGATCGCCGAGTGGATGGAGCGTTGCCCTATCAAGCGCTTCAAGCAGCTGCTGGTGACTGAGCACATCATGGATGAGGTTGAGGTGGAAGATATCGATCTGCAGGCTAAAGAGACGATTGACCAATCAGCCGAGGAGGCTGTGTTGATGCCTGAACCTTCTCCGGAAAACATGGAAGATGAGGTATACGCACCATGAGCGACCAGAAGACGCGTGAGATCACTTATTTAGAAGCAGTGCGTGAGGCGATGGTGCAGGAAATGCGTAGCGATCCGGACGTATTTCTGATGGGCGAAGATATTGGTGTCTACGGCGGTGCATTTGGTGTCAGCCAAGGGATGCTGGATGAATTCGGGCCGGAACGTATTCGTGAAACACCTATCTCAGAAGAGGCGATTGCAGGAGCAGCTACTGGTGCGGCCATGATGGGTATGCGGCCGATCATTGAGATTATGTTTATGGATTTTTTAACCCTTGCGATGGATCAATTGGCGAACCAAGCCGCCAAGATTCGCTTTATGTTCGGAGGGCAGACCAGTGTCCCCCTGGTCTGCCGTGCGCCAGCCGGTTCCGGTACGGGGGCAGCCGCCCAGCACTGTCAGAGTCTGGAAGCCTGGCTCGTGCATGCACCGGGTATCAAAGTGGTTGCGCCTTCGACACCTTACGATGCAAAAGGGCTGTTGGTGACTTCCATCCGTGATAACAACCCGGTGTTCTTCATGGAACATAAGCTGTTATACCGTACAAAAGGCCAAGTGCCGGAGGATCTATACAGCATTCCTTTCGGGCAGGCGGAAGTTAAACGGCCCGGACGGGATTTAACGGTGATAGCCTATTCCAATATGGTAGTGCGCGCTCTGGAAGCAGCGGAAATACTGGCTGTTGAAAATATTGAGATCGAAGTGGTGGATTTGCGTACGCTAAAGCCTTTGGATGAAGCGACCCTGATAGCATCTGTGTGCAAGACCGGGCGTGTGCTGATTGTGCATGAAGCCCCGCTTACTGGCGGCTTTGGTGGTGAACTGGCAGCGCTGATTGCCGGGGGAGAGGCATTCGACTTCCTGGATGCGCCGATCCGCCGTCTGGCCGGTCTCGATATCCCCATCCCATACAACCGCACCCTGGAACGAGCCACAGTACCGCAGGTGGAAGATATTGTGGCGGCGGCGCGGATTTTGGCGAAAGAAGGCAAATAAGTATGGCATATGAGGTGATTCTTCCCAAAGTGGATATGGTGATGGAGACTGGCACCTTCGTTGAATGGTTGAAACAGGAAGGCCAGCAGGTCGTCAAAGGTGAACCATTATTCACTATTCTTACCGACAAGGCAGCCATTGAGATCGAATCCCCGGCAAGTGGGATATTGGCCGGGGTAAGCGCCAAACCCAATGATGTGATCCCGGTATCCGAGACGATCGCGTATATTCTTGCGCCTGGTGAACAGCAACCGGAAAGGCGCAGAAGCGCTATCGCAACCAGAAAAACAAACAAAACAGCAATTTCAGTGGTTCCTGCTGAGACTTCTGCAGGGGCAGTGGTCGTAGAGCCGACAGCTAATCCGACAACTCCAACGGGTAAGGTGCGTGCGTCTCCTTTGGCGCGCCGTATGGCTGCCGAATTGGGCTTGAATCTGGACACCCTGTCTGGACGAGGCCCGCGTGGGCGTATCCAACGTGCTGATGTGGTCGCCGCCGCTGAAACGCGGGCTACTATAAGACCGAGTGGAATGTCGGCGCTTAAGATCCCCTTACCCGATGCGCGTCGCAAGGAAGTGATTCCGCTGACTGGACCACGCAAGATCATTGCAGAGCGCATGGCCTATAGCGCTGCCACTGCACCACACATCACCCTCTCACTATATGTGGATATGAGCGAGGCAACGCACCTGCGCGCAAGCTTGCTGGAGAAGATCGAGGAAAGCACCGGGCAGCGCCTGTCCTTCACCGCAATATTGGTGCGCGCCGTTGCTGCTGTCCTGCCACGCCACCCGTTCATCAATGCATCATTTAACGGTGATGAGATCATTTGCTGGGAAGATGTCCACTTGGGCATTGCCACCAGCCTAAAGGATTATCTAATCGTCCCGGTGATCCACCAGGCCCAGACTAAGAACCTGGAACAGCTGGTGGTGGCGCTGGCCGATTTAGTGGAGCGCGCTCGGAGCCACAGGTTATCCCCGGCGGAAATGAGTGGTAGCACGTTTACAATCTCCAACCTGGGCATGTTTGGCATCGAATCGTTCACCGCCATCATCAATCCACCCGAATCAGCCATCCTGGGGGTCGGGAAGATAGACAAACGGCAGACAGAGGGAGAAGACGGCCTGGTTCTGAAACCAATGATGAACTTGACCCTCAGTGCAGACCATCGCGTCATCGATGGGGTCGCAGCCGCTGGTTTTTTATCTGAGCTGAAAGCAACCCTGGAAAACCCTTACTTGCTATTGTAGAAAGGAGACACTGATCACTCATATATTAGAATCCGTTTTTCCCATTTACTGCGAACTGTTCATTACAGATTCTATTTCAGGAGGTTCTTCATATGACTAAAAAATTGACTGTTTTATGTGCATCGGCACATCCAGATGATATTGAGTTGCAGTGTGCTGGCACTCTCATCCGTTATGTCAAAGAAGGTCACAAAGTCTATATGGCGGTAGCCTGCACCGGTAACGTTGGCTCCAAAGTGCATACCGGGCCGGAGATCGAAGCCATCCGCGCCATCGAGGCGCAGAAGGCTGCTGATGTGATCGGGGCCGAACTGATCATGCTAGGTTTTCCGGATGGCGAAGTCTGGCAGGAGAACTCAACCTGGAAAAAGTATGTTGACCTCGTCCGGCGCACCAACCCCGATATAATCATTACTCACGAACGAGATGATTATGTTCACGATCATACCAACGTGGGTGAGATGGTCTACCGGGCGGCAATCTGGGCCAGTGTTGCAAATATTCCCGACACTGAATACCCACCTATCGACCATATCCCGACCGTATTCTATTTCGAGACCGTCGGCGCACATCGCGTAGCGCCACCAGATTATTACGTTGATATTTCTCAGGAATATGAGCAAAAAGTGGAAGCCTTTCGACAGCACGAAAGCCAGCATGGTGATTTCCTTGAGAAACAATTTGGCGTGAAAGACTGGTTCGAAGCTCTGGAAGTGGTCAATAAATTTCGCGGTTTCCAGTGCGGGTGCAAATATGCGGAAGCCTTCCGCATCGTGCAAACCTGGCCAAACCAGAAAGCTTACCGGCTGCTCCCACCAGTCCAGCTTGGTACGCGTTGACATCGCGCAATCTTGAATTGAGTCTACATCAAAATAGTAAAGACCCTGTCAATTCGCCCGACCGGTTAGTTTCTGCTTTTCGACGAGTGCAGACCTTTGAAAGGAGAAAATAACATCATGCGTGAAAAAATTACCGTCCTGGCAGTTGGTGCTCACCCGGATGATATTGAAGTAGCTTGCGCTGGCACGCTGATCCGTTATGTCAAAGAAGGCCACAAGGTTTTCATCGCGACTGCATGTACGGGTAATGTAGGCTCCAAAACTTTAAGCGGTCCAGAGATCGAAGCAATTCGCGCTGTTGAAGCACAGAAGGCTGCTAATGTGATCGGTGCTGAGCTGATCATGCTGGGATACCAAGATGGCGAGGTCTGGTTAGACAACCCAACTTGGAAGAAGGTCGTAGATGTGATCCGCCGTACCAACCCGGATGTGATCCTAACCCATGATCGGGATGACTATACCCATGACCATTCAAACGTCGGCGAGCTGGCTTATCGGGCTGCCATTTGGGCAAGTGTTGCCAACATTCCTGACACCCAATACCCGCCCATCGACCATATCCCGACCGTATTTTACTTCGAAACCTCCGGTACGAACCGTATCGCTCCACCTGACCATTATGTTGACATCTCCCAGGAATTTGAACAAAAGTGCCTGGCTTTTCGGCAGCACTCCAGCCAGCATGGTGATTTCCTCGAGAAGCAGTTTGGTTTCAAGGACTGGTTCGAATATGTGGAAATCGTCAACAAGATGCGTGGTTTCCAGTGTGGCTGCAAATATGCGGAGGCTTTCCGCGTTGTGCAAACCTGGCCGAACCATAAAGCTTACCGGCTGCTCCCTCCTGTGCAGTTCGATTCACACTATCAATAATCGGCTGGAAGTCAAATATGGGCAGAATAGGAAAAAGAGGATGTATGGGCATTAAGGCAATACAAGCGGTTTTGCCAAATGGTCCAAGCTTATAATACGGGAACCAACTCGTAGGAGGAGTGCGTGACCTTGGGTGAGAACATACTTGAACTGAGGCATATCAGCAAAACGTTTCCTGGCGTCGTAGCCCTCAAGAACGTTGATATGACCGTGAGGAATGGCGAAGTCCATGCATTGCTGGGCGAGAATGGTGCTGGCAAGTCTACACTGATTAAGATTTTGAGCGGATATCACCAGCCTGACAAAGGTGGCGAAATGCTCATCACCGGCAGGCCGGTAACTTTTAGAAACCCCAAGGATGCGATGGATGCATCCATCCACACAATCTATCAGGAATTGACGCTATGCCCTCATATGACTGTGGCAGAGAACATTGTTCTGGATAAACAAAGTCAGTTCAAAGGCTTCATGCAAAAAAGGCATGAATACCAGGCTATCGCTGCCCGAGCACTGGAAGACATGGGCCAGAGTGAGATAGACCCTAACTGGCTTGTAAAGGATCTCTCCATTGCCCAGCAGCAGGTTGTGGAGATCGCAAAAGCCGTCACTTCCAAAGCAAAAATTGTCCTAATGGATGAACCGACGTCATCCTTATCTCAGAATGATGCCGACAGACTCATGGACATTATCCGCGGTCTAAGGGCCAATGGCGTCGCGATTATCTATATATCCCACAGGCTACACGAGATCGGCGGCATCGCGGATCGAATCACGGTTCTTCGGGATGGAGAACTTGTGGGTACGGTAAACAATTCGGACGTCACTGAAAAAGACCTTATCACTATGATGGTCGGGCGCGAATTAAAGAACGTATATCCCAAGAGAAAGGTTCCAATCGGTGATATCGTGCTGAGAGTGGAGAACCTGGCCAGCGGCGAATTGTTCAAAGGGATTTCGTTCGACGTACACAAGGGTGAAATCTTTGGCATCGGTGGACTGGTTGGCTCAAGGCGAACCGAAATGCTGGAAGCACTTTTTGGAATGCGACCGATAACTGACGGGAAGATATTTCTTAATGGCGAAGAATTCGATCCAAAGAACCCGCGGCAGGCTATCAAACACAGAATCGCGTTTGTTACCGAAGATAGAAAGAAGTCAGGTCTGGTGCTATGTCTTCCGGTACACGAGAACATCAATATGGTCAACGCGCAGCAGCCATCTTTCGCGGGATACCTAAATTGGTCAAAGCTCAAAGGTGTTGCTAACAGGCATCGGAACACATTGAACATAAGAGTTAGCAGTATCGAGCAATTAGTGAATTCGCTTTCAGGTGGCAACCAGCAAAAAGTGGTGCTTGCCAAATGGCTGGATTTTTCTCCGGAGGTAATCATCTTTGATGAGCCTACCCGCGGCATCGACATCGGAGCAAAAACGGAGATCTATTCGTTTATCGGGGAATTTGCCGCACAAGGCACGGCGATCGTGATGGTCTCTTCCGAATTGCCCGAGCTCATTAGTGTGGCGGACAGGATTATGGTGATGCAAGAAGGCCGGATGAAAGGGATCGTATCGAAAGAAGAGATGACACAGGAGCATGTGATGAGCCTGGCCACTCAGAAGACACAGTAGCCATCCCAGGTATCAACCGAAAGGAATAGATAACGATGCAAGCACAAGCCAAGACTGACAAGACATCCAGATCCATAATCGGAAAACTTATCATCCAGTATCGCACAATCTTGATCTTAGTTGCACTCATGGCCGTATTTTCCCTACTGAAGCCAGTATTCCTCAATCCCATAAACCTGCTCGCAATAATTAAGAACATGAGCTACGTGCTCATAGCCGGATTGGGGATGACGTTCATCATCACGCTAGGGGGGCTGGACCTCTCCGTGGGCTCAATAGCGGCTGTTGTGGGTGTCGGTTTCGCAATGCTTATAAGGGGCGGGTTTATGCCGGCGATCCCGGCACTGCTCATCGTGATGATCGGGGCCATGCTCCTTGGCTTCATCAACGGGTTCGTCTCTGTCAAAGGAAAGATCGAGCCCTTTCTTGTGACTCTGGCTACTTTGTATATTTATAGGGGAATTGCCCTCATGCTTACGACGGGCAGACCGGTCCCAATCGTGATACCACATTTTGCAGACCTTTTCGGTAACGGCAAGTTATTCAATCTCATCCCTTCACCTGCTATTATATCGCTGGTTGTGTTGCTGATATCCTGGTTCCTCTTCAGGCACACCAAATTCGGATTCTATGTGCGAAGCATTGGTGGCAACCCAGAAGCGGCGAGGGTAGCTGGAATAGACATAAGTCGGGTCAAGATAGCGGTTTACACGATGAGCGGGTTGTTCGCTTGTATTTCCGGCCTGATACTCGGAGCGCTGATGAACGGTGGGCTTCCAAACGTGGGATCCGACTTGGCGCTTGACAGTATCTCAGGCGTTATCCTTGGTGGAACAGCGATTTCAGGAGGAGTCGGTTCGATATTTGGAACACTGGGAGGCTGCCTGATTATGGCCGTACTCAACAACGGTATGTCGTTAATGGGAGCCCAGTACCATGTACAAATATTTGTTAAAGGACTGGTCATTATCTTCGCAGTACTGATGGACAACGCTTTCAAATCCAGAAAATGATGACCGCGTTCCACGAATGACACTGATGAAGGCAGTCGTAAGAACCAAAGAAAGGAGGAACATGACATAATTCTGTTCGATCTTGTATCGAGGAAACTCGACCATCGGAACCTATCTGAAGAATCCAAAGGAGAAAGAAAATGAAAAAACTTACACAGTTTGCAATGATCTTGCTGATTCTAGTACTAATTCTATCAGCTTGCTCCCCGGCTGCAGAGCCAACAACTGCCCCGACTGCAGAGCCAACAACTGCCCCGACTGCAGAGCCAACAACTGCTCCCGCCCAACCTACCGAACCGGCGACTCCAGTGAATGCCAACCTAGCCGATTTCACATACGTGGGAGACCCGAATGTTGTATTTGACCTGAATGGTTGGTACGCGGACGTTGGCGTCGACGCCAACACAACCATTAAGTCAGCTGGCTTGGTAAAAGTCCCCGACGATATGACCACCGCAATGCCAATTGGTAACAAGAAGTTCACGATCGGCTTCTCTGTCTACTATACGGTGGACGAAGTTGGTTCTATGATTCTTGAAAGCATGAAAACTGCAGCAGTCGAGGCCGGTGTTGAGCTGCTGGTCAACGACGCGAACTACGACCAGAATATTCAAAATCAGGCTATTGAGCAGTGGATCCTGCAAGGGGTTGACGGCGTGATCCTTGCCCCGTGCGATTTCACTGGCGTGAAGACCGCTCTCGATGCGCTTGAGGCAGCCAATATACCTGTGGTTACACTGAATGCGCCTCTTGCAGGAGGCACATACGCTGCAGTCATTTCAGACACTGTTGAGCAAGGTACGATCGCAGGTGAAATGCTCGAAGGAGCTCTACTGGCAAGCAACACACCAATGAAAGGCACAGTCGTATATCAGACACTGCCCTTCGTGCACCCCAACGCCGCCACCCGTGCCAAGGGATTCGTTGACGTCTTTAAAAAATATCCTGATATAAAGATCGTTGAGTTAACCGGTATTTCACCCGAAGATCATTTCACTGCATTTGACGGAGCCCTCAAGGCGTACCCCGACATGATTGGCGCGTGGGGTCTGTACTCTTCGGCCACGATTGGCATGATGAATGCCGCGAAAGCTGCCGGAAGTAAAGTCCTCCTGTCCTCTGTGGACAACGACAAGCCTATCCTGGAGGGCATTTACAATGGCACAATCGTTGGCACCGCAGCCTACTCCTCCATCGCACCTGCGAGATGGGCTATGAGCGAAATGGTCAACCTGCTCAATGGCGCGCCTATCCCGGGTATAGTCTTCTTTGCCAACATGGCAATCACAAAGGACAACGTGGAAGCAGCTTTCGAGCACTACTATCCTGGACAGAACCTGAAAGACTATATGGCAGGCCAGTAGCACTAGATCTTGGTTAGAAGAGTTTATTAGTAGGGGCGGATAGCGGATATCCGCTATCCGCCCCATGTGGTGGCTACCAACGAAATCCGGTTACAGTGTAACTACCTGGTCTTGGTGAGCCGCGTTGCGAATAGGAAACAAGCTCTCTTCCTCCTCCAGCCCGAGACTCTCTTGCGCTATCTGGTCTAGGGCATGGGATGGGTGGACTCACGGGTTAATCAATCGCGGAGGTAGTGTATGGATTACTTACTTGGCATTGATGTCGGCTCGACGAGCATGAAAGCCTTGGTATTTGATCTGGATGGCAACGTCATTTCACGCGGCAGTCACCCGACCGAAAGCATTAAAAACGACCCGGATCACCCAAACTGGCAGGTTTATTTGCCCGACCATATTTGGGACGGGATTGCATCTGCGATAAGCGATGCAGTGAGTCAGATTGGACCGCAGAATCGCATCATAGCGGCTACGGTTACGGGCCTTGGTGCAGATGCGGTACCTCTGGATGAAAATGGTGAACCAGTTTATCCTTTTATAAACTGGCTATGTACACGGACTACGCCGCAATTTGAACAATGGATGGAGAATGTTGGTCTGGAACAGACCTTTCAGATCTCCGGCTGGCAGCCCTTTATATGGAGCACTGCCCTGCGCTTCCAGTGGCTGAAGGAAAATGAGCCAGAACTGGCGCGCCGAGTTTATAAATGGCTAATTGTTGAAGATTTCGTTAACTATAAGCTGACTGGAAAATATTCCACCGATTACACGGATGCATCACCTACTCTTTTGTTCGATCAACGCTCCTTAGCATGGTCGGACGAAATGTTAAAAATTGCTGGACTCGAAAAAGACCTCCTACCAACACCCCAACCCAGTGGATCATTTATCGGCGAAATTACACCCCGGGCGGCTGAGAAGACCGGACTTGCGCCTGGTACGCCAATTTACCAGGGAGGGCATGATTACCTGGTCGGGGCGCTAGCAGCCGGAGCGATCTCGCCTGGTATGTTTCTGGATGTCACTGGAACCTGGGAACTGGTAATCACACCTACGACTGCACCGCAATGGACACCTGAAATACGTAGATTAGGACTTACGGTAGAAGCGCATTCAGCCCCAGACACTTATTGCATCTGGGCCGGGGGGACCGCTGCAAGTATGCTGGAATGGTACAAAGACCAGATCGGATTAGAAGCCCAGAGACAAGCACAAGCTGACTTGGGGAATGTTTGGTCAAATCTTATGGATGAGGCGCGAAGCGCGCCGCCCGGAGCCAACGGCATCTTCTTCCTGCCACATTTCAATGGTACAGCCTGCCCGAATTTAGATCCACGTTCACTTGGTGCATTCCTGGGTCTGAATGACACCACCCAAAAAGCTGATATGGTGCGGGCAATGGTTGAAGGCCTGGATTATGCTTTTCTGGATATGCTGAAAGCTCTCGAGATAGGCGCGGGGCAAAAAGCTGAACATATTACTGTGATCGGGGGCGGAGCGCGCAATGAGTTCTGGATGCAGAATAAAGCGGATGTGTCTGGGCGCCCAGTTATTACGCTTGAGATCGATGAAGCCACTGCTCTCGGGGCCGCAATGCTGGCCGGCGTGGGTGTTGGGGTTTATAGTAATTTGGCCGAAGCTGCAAAGCGAATTTATAAGCCAGGCAGGTTGTTTGAACCAAACTTAAAGTTGACGTCCTTCTATGCCGAATTGTTCGAGATTTACAGGGAAATTTATCCCGCTTTACAGCAGGTAAACAGCCGAATTTATGATCTCTTTCGGGTTTGATATTCCAAACTGGTGGTTAATGAATGGCATCTTCACAACGTAAATTTTGCTCCTAAAAATCGGACCAATTCTATCAATCATCTTGGAGGGTAATCCCATGAAAAAAGAACGACTTGGCAATTCTGATTTGCAAATCACGACCATCGGGTTTGGCGCGTGGGCTATTGGCGGCACCGGCTATGAATATGCATGGGGTGTGCAAGAGGATAAAGATTCCATTGAAGGTATCCATCGCGCACTAGACCTTGGGATCAACTGGATAGACACGGCAGCAGCTTATGGACTTGGCTACTCTGAAGAGATTGTGGCACGTGCGCTGAAGGATTGGTCTGGACCTCGCCCTTACATCTTTACGAAATGCGGCCTGCGTTGGGATCAGGAGGGCAAAATTTTCAAGGTACTTGAAGGTGATTCCATCCGCCGCGAATGCGAGGAGAGCCTGCGACGTTTACAGGTGGATACCATCGACCTCTATCAGGTTCATTGGCCTACGGACGTCCCAGCCGAGATCGATGCTACTTGGGGAGTTCTGGCCAAGCTTCAACGTGAGGGGAAAATACGGTGGATCGGTGTCTCCAATTTCAATGTGGAGCAAATGCAGCGCGCGCAAGCGATCGCGCCGATCACCTCATTGCAGCCCCCATATTCATTGATACGAAGGGAGATTGAGACGGAGATACTTCCGTTTTGTAAAAGGGAAGGCATCGGGGTGATCGTCTATTCACCGATGTTCTCGGGACTGCTCACAGGCGCGATGACACGAGAACGAGCTGCGAATCTCCCGGATAATGACTGGCGGAAACGCGATCCCGAGTTTAATGAACCCAAACTCACCCATAATCTTGCACTGGTTGAATGCCTAAGGGTGATCGGAGTGCAACATGGACGTTCACCGGGAGAGGTAGCGATCGCATGGACGCTTCTTCACCCTGCAGTTACAGCCGCGATCGTGGGAGCGCGCAGTGCAAAACAAGTTGAGGGTGTCATCGGTGCAACGAATCTTCAACTCAGCAAGGAAGAGGTGGTGAAAATCGAGAATCTGCTACGTCCATGATACCCTTGCGGGTTATAAGATGTTTTACTTTCAATGATTTCGAAAGGTCAACAGCGAGGTACCAGCGATCCTTTTTGATTTTTACATTTGGTTGGGATTGATGAGGTTTACCAACTTGATGGGCTTCATCAATAACAACAATATCCCATTCTGTATCTAGGATTAGATTCTTTATTTCAATTGCTTTGGCGTAGTCCACAGAAACTATAAAAGCATCATGAAACTCCAACAATATTATTCCAGCTGGGAGGTTACGTTCAAGTCTTCGGCGATTTTCCCTAGAATAGACATCCACTCCTTTTTCAGTCCACTTAATTCTATCGAGCACGAGTTCCTGATTCCATCCTTCTCCCTGCACCTCGAAATCCACATCCGGGAAGACCACTCCATAGCCCATGATGATGTCTTTTAATTTTGACGATTGGTTTTTGGCATTAACCCTTTCCCATAAGCTGAACATACCTGATCTAACTTGTTGGAAAGGACCTTCACTGCTCGAGTGTTTGTTCCCCCAGCGGTCTTCATACTTCCATATTCCGTCCTGACAGGAAATTCGGCCTCCCTTCACCTCCAGAGCAAACATTCCCTGTGGAGAAACGAATAAAATCCAGTTCTCCTATTCCTTTATATTCGTGTTCCGGTAATTCCAATGAGTGCAGGCGAATTGTATCCGACCAGTTATTTTTCTGAAATTCCTGAAATAACCTCTTTTCTGCTGTGCTTTTGGTCTTTGGGTTCAGACAAGTCTTAATCAATCTCATAATTAGAACTTCTCCCTGTAATTTTTCTAAATTTTTGGTAACGTTAATATTTACAATCCACCTTCAGACATTACCTATCATTGAATAACAGTGTTATTCAAGAGTGCAATTAATATCACTCAGATTCCCTCAGTGTGTATTCAGTATAAAGCTGATATCTTTTTCCCGCAACCCGGACCTCAAATTTGTTGACCACAACAAGTTCCAAACAATATTGCGAGGTGTCGAAGAAGCAGGAAATATTGATTATTAAATTCAGATTTCGACTTTACTAATTAAATCTAAAGTTTATGGGAACATCATGCTACCCACAAAATCTGGAAATTTGATTGTTTAATAATCTGTTTCGCGAAAGAATCGTGGGTCAATTGTATGTCGTCAAAGGAAATGGGGCAAAAAGATCTGTTTGCCAAAAGACTCTTTACCTGTTATTAGTTTAATTTAACACTCAATAGCGCTTGCAAATTATGTTTAGAGCATTAAAACATGTGAAACTTCAAAAGGGCTTAAACTAAATGTGTATTTAAAAATATCCCCTTGGTTGAGAGTTAAATATCATTCTAAACAAACCGCAATGAATCAGAATTATCCACTGGACCTGCACGTCGGTGAGCAGCTTCTGTATCCTGGTAGGTTTGTTTCAGGTACCTCTGAAGTACAGTGATCCCCTCATGCCCCATCAATTTTGCCAGAGTATAAAGATCCGTTCCATTCCGGAGCATGGATAAGGCAAATGCCCTGCGGAAATCATGTGGGGTTGGTTCTTCAACCTTCGCATCCACTGCCCTACGACGAAGCACTTCCCGCAGTCCGCCATACCTAATTCGCTCCGATCCAAAGCGTGGCAGAGTCACCCACAGGGCTGGGTTATCATCTTTGCGATGTTTTAGATATTTTCTCAATGCGCGCCGGGAATGCTTGCCGAGGTAAACATGACGTGGTTTACTCCCCTTCCCTTTTCGGATGAGAATATCCCCAATTGCCTGATTGATATCTTCCATGTCAATATTAAGGAATTCATTAGCCCTGGCACCTGTATCTATCAGGCAAAGCAAAATTGCCGCGTCCCGATCTCCAGTAAACGTATTTCTTTTGCAGGCTTTTACCATTTGGACAACCGTTAGTTCCGAGACAGGTTCCAAAGGTTCGGTCGGGACCCTGGGAGCTTTTAATTTATGGATGGGGTTTACCCAACCGTCCATCTCGGCTTCGACTTCAAACCAGTTCAGGAAGGCATGCAGGACACGAAATGCCGCGTGCCGTCCACCAGGATTATGGCCGGCTTCTTCCAGGGAAAGCATATATTGACGAATGAAGGGAGTTGTTATTTGAGATATGCGCTCGATCGCAAAGGCTTCACAATAATTAAAGAAAAGTTTAAGCTTCATGCTGTAAAAGTAGATCGTTCCTTCTGCAGCTCCGCGGGACTTTCGGTCATTCAAGAAAGCTTCCGCCCATGTCCAAAGGTATTCTTCACACACAGAATTCTTAATAGTCCTCTGGGTCTCGGTTGTTAAAAGCATTCGGCACACTCCTTTTAGTGTGCCGAGTACCCCCATATCTGGGTGGTTTGCCGGATTTTACCTAGTATAATCCATATATATGGGGCGAGAGGGGGTCGAACCCTCACAGCCTTGCGGCCGGTGGATTTTAAGTACATCGGTTAAGCCACTTTTTCGTCGTTTTTGGCTTAATAACTATACCCCCATATATAGATTACATGGCGATATTATGGCGTTTTACTCTATATATATGGGGTGATTCGGCACACAAAAAACAAAGGAGTGTGCCGTATGTCAGTAAAAATCGAGAGCCGGAGGACTATTCAAGTTTCTAACGTTGATGATTACCTGGAAACTTGGATGGAAGCCTTTTTGATTGACCGAAAAGCTGGCGGGGTTGCTAGTGGAACGTTTTCCTTCTACCGTATAAAACTCAAAATGTTTGCAAATTTCTGCGAAGCTCAAGCTGTAAAAAACATTACTCAAATTACTCCAACTCTTATCCGCCAATACCTTCTTTTCTTGGAAGAGAAAGGCCATAATCCAGGTGGAAAACTTGCCGCGTTTCGTACTCTAAGGGCTTTTTTATATTGGTACGAAAATGAGGTCGATCCGGGGAATTGGACAAATCCTATCCATAGAGTTAAAGCACCTAAAGTACCAACCGAACCACTGGAACCAGTATCGTTTGAGACAGTAACTCAGATGATAAAAGTTTGTCCTCCTAATTCTTTCACTGGAGTTCGGGATATAGCGATTTTTCTTTTCTTGCTTGACACAGGTGCCAGAGCAAATGAGTTCTTAACTATAAACATGGATGATATTGATCTTATCCATGGGGACATTCTTATTAGGCAGGGTAAAGGGCGCAAACCACGCACCGTTTATATTGGTAGGCAATCAAAGCGAGCCCTTAGGCGCTACCTTAGACACCGCAAGGATGACAATTCAGCTCTATGGGTCACTCACCCACGCTTCAGTTCTGAGCGTTTGGGGTATGATGGATTACGACAAATTTTAACTCGAAGAGCACATGAAGCCAGTGTGGATAAACCTACTCCCCACGATTTTCGCCGTGCTTTTGCTCTCTCGATGCTCCGGAATGGAACTGATCTTTATACTCTAGCAAAATTAATGGGGCATGAGGGGATTACTGTTTTACAGCGCTACTTGAAGCAAACAAATCAGGATACAGAGATTGCTCATCGGCGGGCTGGTCCTGTGGACAATGCGGGGTTGTAAGTAGCTTGAAAATCTTAGATTAGGTCAAAGTACGTTTTTAATGTGTGACTTTTGACGACTTAGTGAAAGAACGCGAGCATACGATTGACCAACTAAATGCTTGATCCCCAATTTAGTTGCTTAATAGGTCGAAAATTAAAGTGTAGTAATGAATGTTTGCAAGAGTTTTCGCACTGTGAATCCGACTTATCCTTCTTCAACTATTATAGAAATGTTCTAGCGCGGACCGAGTTACACAGGTCGGAACTTATACCCGAATATACGACTCGGTCCGCGCAGGAGATGTGAGTGTAATTATCTGAGGATTGACTCAGAAATGGCGACGGCGCAAGCGATTGTTGGGCTGTCCTCGAAATAGCGCCAAAGTTAATGGATCAAAAAGCCCCTCTTTGTTTGCGTTTCTTCGATATCTGTTGGTAAACATATGCGCTCAACGTTCCTACTATCATCCCACCTATCACCGCTATCCCGATCCATTCAACGAATTGAACCAGAATAACTCTCCGGAACGGAGGCCACAAGTCTGCCCAATATGTTGTAGATTGGCGGTTTGAGAATAACATAAAATTCAAATTTGGTAGACCAACATACAAGAGCAAAAAAGCATAGTAGGCGTAGTAACTCAACATCGCTGCACTCCAAACTATGACTGCTGATATTGCAGCCCTAAGCAGTGAATGCGAGCGTTTCATTTCGTAGATAGCAGTCGGGATTACCGGTATAAGCCAGATTCCATAGTTTGAAATGACCAAGACCGTCAAAATCAGTATATGAATGTACTCAGGTGTTTGAAGTAGATTCTCGTTCAGGGATTGGTTTTGACTGAGCAAAGCCAACAAATCGAGAAAATACCAATCTGCAAATCCGAAACCCATACCCACTACTAAATAAATCAGCCAGCGATTACGCATATAAAATCAACCTCAGAAAAAAAACGAACGTAGAATCTAAATGTGACATCGCAAAAAGCAATTCAGCGAATCAATTATCCGGATTTCTGATAAACTGCAATTATGCCATAAGAATCAAAAAGCGCCCTCCATCTCTTGAAGGCGCTTCATCTAATATTATTATATACTGGGCTCGAAGAGCCGGCCTAAATTTATACCCGTATCCATGATATATGCCGCTCTGGGCAACTCTGTGTTCAGCTTTGAAATTAAAAATATGCAATTTGGACATAAATTTGATATTAACATGTCTTTCGCTTAGGTTACTCGTGACAGTCGCTTTCGGCAAATACGTCAGTTACAGACCTCCAATGATTAAAGTCCTTGATTAAATCAAACCGGGCAGACAGTTTGCTCGGTTTTTTCGTGTATTATGAAAGTAGGTGATTGGTAGTTGATCTTTTTTCTAGAATCCCAATGAAACTTTACTATGTTGACATTATTTCATTTTGATCAATGTTTCAAACCATACGATTGGAAATAGAAAAATCCCTGCCATGAATCCTTCGGGGAGGGATACACACAATCGGAAAAATTTTTCTTGCATGGCTAAGAATAACAGATTGATTTTAAGATTGAATCTAATGAATTATTGTAGGAATTTTGCCCAAAATTAGGATTTACGTAGCAGGATGTGTGTGTTTCAAATCATCTATTGAGCTATAAGTAGTATGAAAATAGAAGTTGAAGTAAAAATAAGTCCATCAAGCTTATCTAGAAAACCGCCTTGGCCGGGAATAATAGTACTAGAATCTTTCTTCCCTGCTAGTCTCTTGAACATAGAGCCCATTAGGTCACCCATTTGCCCCATTATCGCAACAAGTATGCTTGAAAAAATGATTTGAAAATTAGTGAACAGTGCAAAGTGATTATTAAATAATGCAATAGTGTGTTTTAACTTTGAAAACGAGCCCACCTGGGGGAGGATTTAACATTGAAAGTGAGCCCACCTAAATCATAAGAACTCCGGCACAATAAGGCTGGAGGCAAGGAGATGAAAAAGGTGGAAAACTACGAACGGATAAGAAAGGCATATCATAACGAAGGTCTCAGCATCCGAGAGATCAGCCGACAATATGGACACGGGCGGAGATTGATTCGGAAAGCACTGGTTCATGCAGTGCCTGATCCATATCAAATCAATGAACCCCGGGAAGCGAGCATACTGGGCGAGTACCGGGAACGGATCCAAGAATTGCTGAAGGAGAGCGAAAACCAACCTCGGAAACAGCGGTATACCGGGCACAAGATCTATGAAATTTTGGCAAAAGAGGGATACAGCGGCAGTGAAGGATATATACACAACACGATCTGCCAGACCAAGAAAAAACTAAAAGCAGGCAAAGCTTATCTGCCTCTTGAATTTGATGCCGGGCAGGACGCACAGGTGGATTGGGGAGAAGCAGTTGTCATTCTGGCCGGAGCACAGGTCAAAGTACAGTTTTTTGTAATGCGGTTGAATTATTCTCGTATGCGCTTTGTGAAAGCATATCCATTTCAAAAACAAGAAGCTTTCCTGGAAGCACATGAGTCGGGGTTCCATTTTATGGGAGGCGTCCCGCATCGCATAACGTATGACAACCTCAAAACAGCCGTATTCAAGATACTGGAAGGGCATAACCGGCAAGAACAAGAAACCTTCAAAGCATTTCGCAGCTATTACCTGTTTGATAGCCGCTACTGTACACCCGCCCAAGGCCATGAAAAAGGAGGCGTGGAAAATGATGTCGGCTATGTGCAACGCAACTTTTTCACGCCTTTCTTGAGAATAAATACCTTTGAAGAACTCAACCAGATCTTGTTGGATTGCTGCCAGAATGATCTAAATCGCCACGTCCGTGGACAAGTGGCACCAGTTGCCGAACTTGCAGAATTGGACAAAGTTCATTTGTTGCCCTTACCCAAACAAGACTATCCGGCTTGTGTAACCCGGCCGGTGAAAGCTAATTCATACAGCCAGGTTGTCTATGATACCAACCGCTATTCAGTACCCAATAGGTATGCAGGCAAACAATTGGTTTTGAGGGCCTATCCATTCAAGATCGAAGTGTTATCCCTGGAAGCCGTTATTGCCAGCCATGGACGCAGTTTTGGCCGTGAAGAGGATATTTTTGATCCAATGCACTATATCTCTTTACTTGAGCAACGTCCTGGAGCATTTGAACATGCTCAACCAGTCCGCCATTGGCGCAAAAAATGGCCTGCAAGTTACGAACAATTATTACGCAGCCTTCAAGAAAACAAACCCGAAGGACCTGGGGTTCGTGAATTCATCTCCATCCTCAAACTACACCAAATCCATTCTTCTGACGTGATCAAAAAAGCAGTGGATGCCGCTGTTGAGAGTGGCATGTTGGGGTTGGACGGGGTCATGTATCAACTGAACAGGTTGTTATTGCCTGTTCGCCAAGCTAATCCAATCGATTTGACAAACCTTCCCCAACTGGCCAATGTTGGCTGTCAGTCCGTGGATCTACGTATCTATGATCAATTGGTGGGGGTGCGCTAATGGAATCAGACCCCTTATTGGAAACCTATCTGCGCCAACTTCATCTGCCAGCCTTTGTCAAATATTATCGCTCCTATGCAAAGGATGCTGCTCAAAAAAACATGGAATATCACCGCTACTTGTTAGCCCTGGTTGAAAACGAAGTCCAATCTCGTGAACAAAACCGTATTCAACATCGGGTAAAAGCAGCTCATTTCCCAACCCATAAAGAATTGGCCGACTTTGATTTCTCAGCACTCCCCAACCTCAACAAAGCCCGTATCCTGGATCTGGCACGTGGAGATTACATTGCCAAACACGAAACCCTGATCTTCATCGGCAATCCCGGCCTGGGAAAAACCCACCTTTCCATTTCACTGGCATTGGCAGCCTGCCGCATGGGTCGTCGTGTCCGTTTCTGGACAGCCGCTGGATTGGTGAATGAGTTGTTACTGGCTCAAGAAGAGAATCGCCTGCATCGACTTATTTCAATGGCTCACAAACAGGATCTGATCGTTTTGGATGAATTGGGGTTCATCCCCTTTACCCCCAATGGCGCTCATGCACTATTTACCTTTTGCTCTGAGCTTTATGAAAGAACCGCCATGATCCTTACTACCAATTTGCAGTTTGCCAATTGGATCCAACTCTTTGGTGATGAACGCCTCACTGCTGCTCTGCTGGATCGATTGACCCATCATGCTCATATTGTTGAACTGACTGGAGAGTCTTTCCGCTTCCGCCAGCGCATGCAAGAGAAGGAGGCTTAGCAGGTGGGTGCGTTTTCAATGTTAAAAAGGGTGCAGTTTCAATATTAATTTTCGTGTACAATTACCAAAGGTGGGTGCATTTTCGATGTTAAAATGGGCTCAATTTCAAAGTTAAAAAACACAATAGTGACAAAAGTAAAAAGCCCTCCCATAATTGCCCCCTCATATGTCTTCTTGGAGTTTATATGTATTGCAATTGGGTGACCATTTCTGAAAAATAAGCCAGTGATGTATCCCCCAAAATCTCTGGCCCATGTTGCACATACAAGAATCGCAAGAAGTATTCTGCCGTTATTGAGCAATCTAATTTGAAGAAAGTTATCAGGCAAAACCCCAATATAGAAAAAACCTATAAAAACCAATAATTGACTTGTTGCGTTTGCGTGTCTATTAAAACCAAGGAAAAATAAATTCCTCCTTATAATCGATTTACATCAATCTCAGGCAATTAAGAGAATCTTCGAAGCATTCTGTAAATAAAAGGTATCTTATAGTTTTCTATATTAGTCGAACTTGGATGATTTGAGAAGGTTGCTACATCAAATATCTTTAGTTTCTTTCTCTTCCCCAAAATTGATCTCTGACACACCTTTTTTTGCAAGAAGTATATTGACATCCTTGAGATGCAACAATCTGCCAGTTAATGGTAATTCAAGAAAGGCTATTTGCTCTTTCTCTATCCAATTATTGATTTTCCTGACTGTTACTTTGCAATATTCCGCTATTTGAGCAACAGTCAGGTAATCTCCTTCTGGAATCGAGACAGGAGACACTTTTGGTGGAGTAGGTGTTTCCACTATTTCATCCATCCCATCTCGAAATAGGATCTCATAAACTTGGGAAAGCCTTCTCTTCCTGTCTTCTTCCTCGGCAAGAGCAACTCGTTGCAGACTATCTTCATTTCTTGCAAGAAAATTGAGGAATTCCTCAGCTTGTAACGGCGACAATGGAATCTGGTTCGCTAAGATCCATTTCCCATTCGGTTTTTCTTCTGGTTCTTCCTCTTCGTTCTTTTTTCTTTTCTTCCTTTTAAGTTGGATGGAAAATTCGTAAGCAGGCGTGCCAATAACAATTCCTTCAGTTTTCCAATTTCCTTCTGCCTTCATTTTCATCATTATTTTGATGGCATAAACTGCAAACAAATGAGTGACAATTTTGATATTGGAATCCCAAATAATCAGACCACGCATTTTCCAGTCCTGAACTTGCGAAGGGTTTGCCCAATCTGGGATACTTGGGAATGATTGGGAATATTCGGAAGGATTTATATAGAACCCCCAATTTTCAAAGGCAATTTTTTCATCGGCTTGAGTCATGTTCGCCTGAACGTATATGGGATTATCGAACTTTCTTAACTAAAACACGGTCCTTAAGCCCTTCTAAATGAAGATAATAAACTCCTCGTTCTGCAATCACCTGGGCATTAGGACGATACGCATAACGATAGAGGTATTTGTATTCTGCTTGCTCCCAAATCTGACCATTGATGAACTTGTATACTCGACCACCTTCAAAACCATGAAAAGATCCTTCGATAACACTATCCACAATTAATTGCATTATAGACATCATCTTCTGGTTCTTCTTTATCTGATTGGATCGCTATACCTTAATCATTCCTGGATTGAAAGCCTTCAGTTTGATTTGTATAGGAATCACTTTGTTCAATGTTGGAAAAGATCTCAAATCGCCATCAATTACTTCGATGGCATCTCCACCATTCAGCATTCGTAGCGCCTCAGCGATAACCAATGTCGATGCAATTGCGCTAACAAAAGGCGCTCCTACACTGCGACCTGCTAATTCCGTGAGACCGCACCGATCAAGTCCTCGCTCATGAAGATCTTGATATGCAGGTTGCTGGATCAGTTTTTCAGCATCATCCTTGCCCAACTTTTGACCCCAGTAGCTTTCCGCAGATTTACTTGCTGGGAAAGTGTGCATCCGAAAACATAAATATTCTTCCACGCCTTTACCCAAGCCGGCTTCGAGGACCCTCTTAAAACCTGCTTTTTCCAAGGTTCCTCGCGCCTTGGCATTATCCACTCCACACAATGAAAGATATGGCTCTTCATCGTTTGCATTTAAATCATTCGCAAATTTTCTTTCAATAAGCGATGTTTGAAACCCATATTGTTCGCACCAATCAGACATTGCCCTTGTCTTCTTCATCCCCACCATATTAAGATCCGTCAAAAGCGAAGTGCTATCGTTGGCTTCCTCCAGACAATCGGTATCTTGAAGGACCAATTTGACATCATCTTTCATTTTATGTTTTGCTTTATATGGGAGGAAACCCAGTGTCCATAGATAGGCTTGACCAAGATTTCCCAATCCGATCAACCACAATTTTTGAGGTAAAAAAGCAAGATTGGGTCCGAGGTCAGCATTCAACCAATCAACATCCCGTGCAGGTTTCCATAAAGAGATACCGACAGATCGGTGCCCTACGGTTGAATTGCCTCCACGGACAAATTGAAATGCCTCGGACACAGCAAGTGCACCAGCAAGTACACCTGCAGGTGTGAACATTTCTTTTCCTGAAAAATCAAATTGATCTTGAATGGGCAGGATGCCTCCCGACCAGCCATGAATGGCAGGCTTTACCCCGAAATCTCCTTCCCAACCCTCAGGTAATTCATCCGAGAAGGAAATCAGGGGAATTGAAGCATCCAATTTATCAACGACTTTTCCTTGCAAATCTTTGACTGCATCAGCAACCGTTTGAAAATGTCGCCACGGTATTTTCAATGGCACATTCAAGTCTCCAAATATGAGAATTCCACCAAGAAAACACCGCCGGCCCGTATTGATGGCCGTTAGCAGTCCAGCCTGATAAGCTGGCGAATCAAGTACATCCCTATCAACATGGATACCCAGACGATATCCTTTCAGCTTTTCTTCGGCTTCATTGACAGTGGATGCTTCGCCTGTATCCATCAAAAGTTTTGCGAGCCGGTGTAATTTACCACCGGTGATTTCATCTTGTGACATATTAACTCCACATACCAATATAAAAGAATCTGGGGACATCTTTTTTCAAATATGCCTTCCAGCGATGATTACCGAGATATTCATAAACCCCGAGTTCCTCAGCTCCTACAATGCGGCGTGCCAGGTCCGGAACAATAATGGCAATATGACCAGGGACACCGATCATGGGATTGGCTCGATCCGTGAAACTTTGGAGTGGAATGCCGGGATGGGTGTGTACATCTGCAATCACTTTCATGTCCACGTCCCGGCAAATTTTCCATAGTTTTCCAAAGACCGAACCATCAAGGACGACTATACCTGTATCGAGGCAGTGTGGGTCGAGATCATCGTAATAGATGAACTTGGAAATTCTGCGTTTGCTTCCTTCCTGATGCCCAAGCAAAAATGCTCCACTTTCATGGCGATTTTTGCCCCGTCTTCTTAATTCGGTCAATCCCTGGCGCCATAACCTTGAAGAACAACTGATTTGATGCTCAGGCGCCACGAGGTCCCGTATAGTCGCTTGAATTGAGTAATCCATAAACCACATCCAGGTAAAGGGTAATATCGCTGTCAGTTTTCCAAATCCAGTTTGGGTATTTGGTGGTCCAATCAGAATGACCATTAATTGCATTCTTGTCACAGGGCAGGTACAAGCATTGCGCATTATTCCAACCTGGGTTGAACACCTTTGGGACCCGGTCTTTCCCACCGGGCCATTTCTTCGTATCCAAAGGCTCTTTCTTTTCCAAGTCCCAGGGACGGGCGGTCACACCTGCCACAGGATAGTTTGCACATTCAAATTGGAAACAATAGTAGGGTGGCCATTCCTCATGTGAAATAGCTGTGACGTTGATATACACATATGGCCAAGCGATGTCGTTTAACTGCCATTTACCAAGATCCACCCCGCTTTGGAATGGACCACCCTCAATATGTTCGCGGAAAATCTGCTCGTCCAGTGTCATTGGAGCAAATTCCCTCAGCCTTCCACGCGTTGCTCAGGGACTAAATCAAAGCACGCAGTGCATTGACCTGGTTCGGCAAAGTACCCAACTTGAGTGTCTTCCTTGGGGCGGTTTGACGTTCTACATACCTGCAAAACATATTCGGAAACGTCAACCTCTTTCAGGTTGAACTTCTTGGCAGCCCATTCTTTGACATCACCAACTGTCGAAGATGGAATAAAAGGATGTTGATGGGATTGATTGTTGAAATTAACGGTGACATGAATCTGCCGGCAGGTATGCACATGGACTCTGCTGCGGGATTTGATGCCGGCTTCCGCCAATGAAGAACCGGACTTCAAAGGCTCTTCCGCGTTTTCAAGCCAGACATCCGGCTTTTCATCCGCCCCAATTTTCAGACCTTTTTCACGTGCCTGCTCAATAAGGTCACTGATTTTGCCATCTATTGGCAACTTGACCAGGGTAATAGCAAGACCTGGTCCTTGTAAAAAAACTTCGACTGTATCTTTCATAAGGTTTCTCCTCTGCCCCTGGGGGCAACGATATAGAATATTGGACTGAGGAGCGGCGTTTTATCTCCTGCTGTCCTATCATCCTTAATCGTTGGGAGTTGGAGAAACCGGAAATGCCAAGTAAAGTCTAGTACCTTAGGAGGCGTTTTTTTTCTGTTTCCCGGGAATTGTCGGACAAATAAAGTAATTGGAACAACGCGGACAATGTCGCGCATCCTTGGGGGTAGGAGGAAATTCACCTGCCAGGACCTGTTTTATTGCCTGATCATATTCATCGAGCCTCAAAACCACCTTCTGATCGGTAAGTTGAATCGGTAATGTCGTCTCGCTTGTTAGCGAAACCACCTCGATATCAAAAGCATCGCCTGCTACCTGCCTGGCTGCAGCATAATATAGGCCATACACACCCTGTTCAGCCTCATCTTTCCTCAATTTCCCAGTTCTTATCCTACGGAAGATATGTCGCCCATCCCCTGTCACTTCATGGTATTCGGGGAAAAATAAAACAGTCCCATTTTTCAGTTTTATTGGGATACGTTCGACCTTTTTGATATTTCGCGAACCTGAATACATTTGCACGACTGCAACCACCATGTTTTCGGCTGTTTTTCGATACACTGCGTCGAAAGGATGTCCCTCCAGTGCTGTTGTCGGCCACAGAGTCTCCAATTTTTCCAAGGCAGCAGAAACATCTACATTTCCCGTTTGCAGATAGATTTCTGCAATCCAATCCATCACCTGATATACACAACGATGAAAACGCAAAAAAGGTGAAGCTTCGGTCTTGCGAGAAAACCCCATAACTAAATCATAGTAGTACCTTCTGGGACAGCGTAAATACAAGTCCAATTGATTCACTTCAAAATCGCGTGAGGAGACCGTTAGATATTCATCCTCATACTGATCACCAACCACATTATTTTCGTCTGTAATTGCGCCAGTAATCGTTCCCGATTGCGTCTTCTGGGGGACTATGACAGATGAAAGCAGGAAAAAGAATTCGGAGGGATTGCTCCTCTTTCCGTTATATCGCGTTGCACGAGAGAGATATAAGACATCCCTTGCCCTGGATACGGCTACGAAGAACAAACAAATCTCCTCATCTGCATGTATTTGCCTAAGGTCCTGCGACACAAGCCCTTTTGGGTGGTAACAGGTCTGTGGCTGTATTTTTAATGGTACGTGTCCCTTCCCAAGCAGGGGAATGTAGACTGCTCTGAACTCCAAGCCTTTACTGCCATGAATAGTTAATAAGCGAACCGCGTCCACCAAATGCCCGGCTTCAGGAATTTGCCGTAATTGTTTCTCTTCTCCATGAATTTCCAATCTTCGCACATAGTCAAGCAACCTGAGCTTGGGATTTTCTCTATTGGAATTTACCTTGTCCTGTTCATAGGCAAACCGAAGGAATTGATAAATGGCAACGCGCTGATGGTAATTTGCATTGCCATCGGATTGCATGATGGTTCTCAAGTATGAACTGTGGTTGAATAAGTAATTAGCCAGAAAATACCATGAGCCATTATTGTTTGAATGATTTCGCAGATGTTGACCCATCAAGTTAAGTGTTTGCCGACCCGGCATTGAAATTCCTGGGTCGTTCTTGAATTGTTCAATAGCTTCCGGGAAAGGAATTTGCTCATCCTCAGCCAGGAAAAATATTTTGTGAACATCAGAAGAAGATAGGCGATATTCTGGGAACTTTGACACGCGCACCAAGCCGCGTGCATCTCCAGTAATCAGGCTCAAGAAAGCAAGTAAATCCTGGATTTCAGATCGTTCAAACAAATCTCCAATGTAGAGTGTGGGGATTCCGTAGCGCTCCATCAACGCAGCCATTCTTGCGAGCTGCGTGTGGGTGCGGCATAAAATTGCCTGATCCTTATATGGGAAACCTTGTTCCACCCAATGACGGATTTCCCTTGCAATGGATTCACCTTCCACTTCAAGATTATCGGCTTCCTTTAGAAGAACCATGCCGCCCTCATCGGTTCGATTAGCCCGCCATTCGCTAAAAGGCAAAACGGTTGAGATTGCCATCTGTTTTGCCAGAGCCGAAAATGCCTTAATTACAGGTGGCTGGGAGCGATAGTTTACCTGTAATGGCAAAGTTGTTGCCCCGGGAAAATCCTGAGGAAATAATGCCATATTTTGGGGAGAAGCACCCCGAAAGCGATAGATGGATTGGCGCGCATCCCCGACCACCCATAACCCCTTTCCATCGCCGGCGAGCTGCTGAAGCAATATTGCGCAGGCACGGTTGACATCCTGATATTCGTCAACCAGAACATGACGGTATGTTTTACGAACATCTTGTTGAACGTCAGGATGCTCGGCAAGTAACTGAACAGACTTGGCAATCAGATCGCCAAAATCAATATAATACTCCTGATCGAGATAAGACTGATATACCTCGTAAACCCCAGCGACTTCAAGTGTCTTTTCCGCCCGTTCCCTTTCTTCGTCAGATGCAGCCTCACTAATGGTTTGCATTGCCATCTGGCGATATTTTTCCGGGGTGACCAATTCATCCTTCGCCCGTGAGATGGCTTTAAGAAAGTCCGGTAAATATCTGGCTGGTTCGTATAAATCCTGATAGTAGTCCAGATTTAACTTCGGTAAAAGTTGTTCCATTAACAATATTGCACTGATCGGATCAAGAAGTTTTGGGGAAGGTGGAAGTCCCAAAGCGTGTCCATATTTCCGCAGTAACTCCAATCCAAACGCATGGAAGGTGCCCATCCATACGGTAGGAGCAATATCAGGTAATACCTTGGCAAGCCGTCCCCTCATTTCCTCAGCAGCCTTGTTGGAGAAGGTTAATACCAAAATGGATTGCGGATCGACATTCTGTTTCGTAACAAGAAATTCGATCCTTCCAACCAAGGTCCGAGTCTTTCCAGTACCAGGACCTGCCTCAACCAGAAGCGGTCCTTCAGTTGTGTATGCTGCGTCAGATTGGCTGGAATCAAGTCCAGTATCTACAAAAGGTGTTTCTGTTTTTACTTCCCCATCTCCATTAGATGGGATAAGCAAGATGTCGGTGAGTTGATTGAAAACAAGATTTTCAGTCAACCCAACGTGGCTGGCAATTTGGGATGCAGTCCATTTCTCGCGAATGAACCAAAATTGCAAACGATCTGCCGGCAGAAGAAATTCACGCGCGAAAACATTCGCTAACGCCTCACGACGTTCCCTGGGATTGTAATTTTCCACACGGTCAGTCCCCACGGGAGAAATCTCTTCAGACAGACGGGTATCAACGTCGGGTTCTTTACACGAATAATCACTCCCTTCGAGCCAGTAATGACCATATTCGTGGATAATGTAGGTAGCTAATTGCGGAGGATCAATCTCTGCGTTATACCAAATTCTTTGAGACGCCGCATCTAATACTGCTTCTGCTCCATATAATAATGGGTCATTCTTGCGAAGGGGTTCACATTTAATTGGCAGGGAAATAGATATTGCACCAATGAGATCAATTGCGGAATTGCTCGGAGATAATAGATCGATTTCTGCCCGTTTTTTGCGAGCTAGGTTGCGTACAAAATCCCATTGATTCATTAGTATTATCTCTAAATCATTTATTCTTATCTTCAAATGAAAGCCAATAAGTAAACTGATCCTCACCTAATGTATCATCTTTTCTAAGTGCATCGAAAAAATTTTCCCTTTGATTAATTTTTGGCGGTTGATGTGATGTGAATCTCAAACCGGCGGGGATTATAGGCTGTCGATTTAAATAGGTAAGGATATCTTGAGCGCTTTGATGAAGCGTTTGCGCAATTCTTTGAATCAAGTCCAAGGGTATCGATTCGACCAGTATCAATCTGTTCTCAATCCTTCGCATCATTGCCATTGACAGATTGCATTCGTCTTTAAATTGATCAGGGGATAATCCGACAAAACTTGCTGTTTGCAACAAAGAATCCAACTGCGAATTGACTTGGGAGGATTGTTTAACATCCTCCACAGGTCTTTGTTCGTAAACTTTCCGTGCCATATCCATGCCGATCTGAATTCTTCTATTCGAGATTTCCGTTTTTTCTTCGACCTCCGTAGAAAACTCTGATTGAATCCAAGCCATTGTGAATTCTGCTAATTCATCCGCGTATTGCGGATAACGTTTAACCCATTCCGCTAATGTTTCACGACTGGGTTTAGCTATTGCTGCAATATAAGCATCGAGCACCACTTGAAGGGAATACTGCCCGATTGGGTTATTCATGATGGTCTCCTCGCCATTCTTGTAAGTCTTTTTCAGCCTTACGCAACCAGTTGCCAATAGTTTTTTCAGACACCTTATATTGTTTACTTAAAGTCCAATCATCTGGATCAATGGAACCAATTGGCCAACCTTCATAGTGGTATAAAAGAAAAATAGTGCGGATGGGCTCTTTAAGAACCTGGTACGCATCCTTTTTTAATCCTTCCATTTCAGCGGAGGATCCTCTACGATTGTCTGGGATATTTTGATCAATTAGTGGAACTGCAGTTTCCCACAAATCCTCGCTTTCCCCAGTCTCATCTGCTCCTATAAAGGAATCAGGATGCAAATTTGCACGATCTTTTGATTGTTTGCGAGAATATGTACGGAAAACATCGATTGCCATTCGATCAAATGTTACCCAAAAACGAACCTGCAGAAAATCTCCTTTTTTGTCTTTAGCGCAAATTTCTTCAAACAAGTTCAGGAATACATTTGCATAGGCATCATCCTTTGCTTCTGAATCAATATTTCGATGTCGAAAAATTAACCGCTTATGGCAACGATCTACCAGCATCTGTGCCAGGTCGTTATACAGACCCGGATTTTGTTCTTTATGACTTTTTTTAATCAGGTACACCAGAGCTTCTTCCTGGAGGTATCCGTTTTCTTCCTTGTTTTCTAGCTTTGCTTTTGCAACGATTTTTGTGTCACTCAAAGATAAGCAGGCAAGGATTTGCCTCTCAACTTCCGAAGATCTCTCATAATCGTACCCTTTTGCATTCCTGCCAGTGAGAGGCTCAAGGGTGCTGTTTTTATTATTGGAAGGCTTTTGAGCCAACTTTTTATCCTCCTAACCTTTCAGCCTGTCCACTAATCATAATCGTTGATAGTGAGGAAAACCGGAAAGGTGAATTTTTTAGATTTATACTCTGAATGGCTACTGTCTGAAAATAATGGCCAACAAGTCTGCTCTACATGCAGAGGTATGATAGCACAATTTTCATCTTACTTGAGTAAATATTTTGAGACCAATAAGCATGGAATTTACAAATATCATCTGAATATAAAATCGAGTAGGGAGAGGTGATTAACAGCCCCCTCTCATACCACCGGACATGCGGGTCCGCATCCGGCGGTTCAACAAGAATGCAGTATAAAGTATCGTTTTTCGATGCTTTCAAGCCCTGTGCTGCGCCAAAAGGCGTTGCTCAGAGCTTCGTGTACCACAGGTGTTCGGGACATGCGCCACGGGCTTTTCCCAACTGCTCCAAGTGCAGCTCGTTCTTTGGGTACTCCAAGTTTCCGTAGCTCCTGATAACGTGTTGTGCCCCGTTTCCAGCGCTTCCAGACCATCTGTCTCACCTCCGCCTTATCCATTCATCCAGTTCCTTGTACACACTCGGCGTAGTCGCCAGCCGGTAGTAGCCTATCCAGCCGATTACATACTGGTTCACACTTTTCACAATGTCTTCCAGCTTGCCTGACCGGGTACGCTTGGTCAGGTGGCGTATCTTCTCCATGAAACGTTCCTTTGTCCGGTTCGCTATGCGGAGCATTGTTTCCCCGTTACGTTTATGGAAACTGTATCCCAGAAATTTCACCCGCCAAGCACGTTCCACCTTGCTCTTCTTCGGGTTGACTTTCAGGTTCAGCTTCTTTTCCAGAAACTCTTTCACGCTTTCCATTACCCGTTCTCCAGCGCGTTGCGTTTTCACGTAGATATTGCAATCGTCCGCATAACTACGGAACTTAACTGCGCAGGTAGGTGAACTGGCTGCAACCAGCTTTCAAGATCCGCCAACATCTGACGATTTTGTGTATCACGTGTAATCCGCTGTAACCGATCTACTGCAAGACGGAAAACCCGGTTAAGTAAAGTATCTGGCAAATAATCATCGTAAGAGACATCCAATCCTTGAGTTAAATTCGGTTGGCGGGAAAATTGCCGCGCAATGTTCCATCGCCCGCGCACATACAGGAGGAGATCTTCTCTACGAACATAATCCTGGTGAAAACCCTGTTGTAATTGGGTTAGCGGTTCGATTGCGAACAGACGAGTAAGCATTTCAAGCCATGTGCCACGATTGGTACTTAAAGATGCCAGGGATTGATTATGCAATTTCAGGCGGCGCGCATGGGTTAATAAGTGCATAAAGTTTTGCGATGCAGATACAGTCGCCTTTTCAAAAGCTGTTGAGCCTATGACTGCTTCAGCATTGGCTTCTGGGTCACAATCAATTTTGGGCAAGATTTGAATCGTGCATCCCCCTGCCTGGATCACCCCTACAAATTGAGTGGCACGCAATCCCTTGCGTTCAAGGTGGATCAATTCCTTTCCTGAATTTTGATTTAAACGATCCAGGATTTCCAACAATGGATCAGTGGCTGTCAAGCAAAGAGCATGGTAGGGAACTGATTGCCGCTCAAAGATGGTTATTACGTTATCCACTATTGTATTTTCCGAATTTCTTCACACCCTGACTTTTAATAAAATAACTTTCAGAAATGATCTTAAAAAAACTAATATTCCCTTTTATTATACGAGCATTGGACAAAAAAGAGTTTAAGATAGATGCTTTTTATGTCCAAGGATTATTTTTATATATGTGAAGCCATGAGAAAATACCCTTAATTAAGTAATACTTATGTATTACAATAATATCATCTTGATTAAGGAGCAAAAAAATGCCCAAGAAAAATTCATCCAACAAACCTGTATGTTCTTTTCGTCTTAGTTACGGATGTATTCGGCAATTGAAAGATCTGGCCGGCAATATGGGTCGCAGCGAAGGTGATGTCGTCGAGGTTTCCATCGACCGGATGTATCGGGAAGAAATTCGTTTTGGAGATTTGATGATCGGTGAAGGGCAAAAACCGGAAGATCTCTACAAGACAGAAAAGAAGGAGGAGTAAAGATGATTGCCGGGTTGTTTCACTTGGTTTGGAAAGTTGTTTGGAATACGTTTGTGATCCTGGTTTGCTCTAGTCTGGTTTTTGTTGGTTATAAAGCCAACCAGCCTATGGCAGTGACCGGAGTTCCGCAAGGTATGACTTATGTGGAATTTATTCAGGATCGCTTGGATGCAGCCAAAACCGTCCAACCTTCACGATGCGGTTGGGGAATGATGCTGTCATTGGTTGCTCTTGGACCCATTTATAGTGGTGTATACACCGAAGTGGCAATTCACCCTGGAGGGTTTCTCGACAAAGTCACAGCTCCGGATCCCGATATTCCTATCGGTGTGGCAAGGGCGAAGTGGTTTGAAGTTCCCGGAATCTGGTGGAGTGTTGTGGAACGATTATCCTGGACGATGTTGGGTAAGCCGGCTGCCTATGGGTGTCAATTTCGAGCAGTTGCAATAAGGTGAAAAGGTTTTCACTAAAAAGCCCGGTTTCAACATTTGCTGAAACCGGGCATATTCTTACCTTTCCAATTATTTAAAATGTTCTCTTCCGCTTGGACTCATTTCGATCATTTCTTGTACCAGTAAATGCACTTGCGTGGAAGGGTTCGGAAAACGCAGTTCACCTTCTGGGTGTTTCTCCAAGATGCTATTCGCATGCTGCACAGCAGTCTGCGTTGAAGCCACCAGGCTGTCAAAAACCGGCAAGGCAGGCTGGTATCTTGGTATGTGATGCCTCAAATGCTCCTTGAGTTCATCTCCATTTGCAAATGGGCGAGTGGTGCGCTCAAAGTGCAAGATATACCAGAATTCAAAAGCTGGATTGGAGACAGCCAGTTGATAATTATTTTGATCGGCTAGAAATACAGCGCGATCGAATGTTTGGTTGTGGTGAGGATTCTCAACATCAAACACACACCAGACAGATTCAAACGACAGAATATCTGTGCGACCATCTCGAATATCCTGTTCTCGTTTTTTAATCTGGTTCTGCGCTTCATCCACTACACTGATCGGCGCACCGGCGCGATCTTTAATTCTAATCTGGACTGTAGAAAGCTTGAGGTAGCGTCGCAAGCTTTCAAAATAATTCGGCTCTGTTTCGGCTCCTTCACAAACAATAAGGATACACTTGCCCGGCGGGCGACTGCCTGGTCGGCGATCATATGAATTAATCGACCGTTCGTAGATGCGCTTTCTTCGGCTACCAGGTTTACGCTTCGGCATGTTGTAGCTCCCCCCACTGCGGTTCTCCGAGGAATGGGATGGCTCCGTAACGGCCTAATAAGTAGCCTCTTGCCAATGCTTCATCCTTGCGTGGACTATAATCGAGCAGCGGATACAAGTGCGAGCAGCCTTGGCGGTCTTTCTCTATAAACCAAATCTGGTCACGTCGGAACAAGCAACAATCCATCAATGTGGTATCGTGTGTATTGAAAATCAACTGTGCCCCTTTGGGATTGATTTTCTGATTATGGAATAACTCAACTAAATAACGCACCAAAAGCGGATGCAAGCTGGCGTCCAGTTCATCCACAAACAGCGTCCAACCATTCTCTAAAACATCTGCCAGAGGACCACTCAGTGCAAAAAGACGCTGGGTACCGTTCGATTCTTCTTCCAATGGAAGCGTAACTTCATTCCCTGTTCCGACAGGATGGCGCATATAAACATCCAACCGCTTTTTGTTAACCAATTTGCTGCGCAGCTCCGTTGGCATATCTTCAGGTAAATCTTTTTCAGTGTATGTTTCTTCACGAACTTCAAAGTCCGAAATACCGAAATCAGCGACCGCCAGCAGGCGGCGAATACGTTCCTGCGTCTGTTCATCATGTTTGGCACGAGCAGCTGAATATGTAGACAAGTAAGGGCTCAACTCATCAGCGCCAATCACTCGCAGGCTGTTTTGGAACCACTCAAAAACATTCCCGAGCTGATGGTGGTTCAACTTGGCAGCGTTTGATAGAAACAACACATCTGGCCGAGTTAATTCAGCCACCTGGCTGTTTTTCCCTTTTAGATTGCGGCCGAAATACCAAGTTGGTTCGACTCCATTTACGTAATCCCGTTCAAACCAGGTTTGCGGTAAACCTTTGGGGTGTGCTACCAACCATTCACGTGTGATTTGTTTAGCGTTCACATGAAAACCATACTGATAGCGCACATTCTCACTATCGATGAAAGTGATTTCAAATTCAGATGGTGAAGTATTTGGTTCAGAAACCAGCAAGAAGGGCGATATTTCAATCGGGCTGTTTAATTTCCGCTCCGTCGATGAGTGGATAAATTTGCCAATAAAATTCACAGCAGCCATCAAATTCGATTTGCCGGCAGCATTAGACCCATAAATTACCGCGCTGCATAGTAAACTACGTCCACCAAACTCAGGCGTATAGACGGTGTTCTCGGGAAGTGTCTTATCACCACTAGCTACCATCGAAAATATGGTTTCTTCGCGAAAAGAGCGAAAATTCTTGATTTTTAATTCGATTAACATGGATGTACCCTCGCAGAAGATCAATATTGCATATTAATGTAATACTATGTTTTATTTTACGTATAATCCGCAAAAAAGTCAATAGTATTGTTATATATAAGTAGTAATGTCCCGTTTTTCAAGAATAGGGCAAAGCCCTCGGAAAGAATAAGAAACTGGATGAACTGCTACATATGTATATTAAAGATTCGAGTAAACTGGAAATGTAGCCGGCAACAGGTTAAAATGCACGGTACAAGGCAGCGGGTTGTTTAACTGCTGGCAATAAAGCAGCCACAAAAGACAGTTACTTATTTTCAGTTGACAATAACTACTAATATCTGCTATATTGACAGTAAGCGGGTGAAAGGTTCAATTATCTGCCGAGGTTGATATGACGATTATTAATAACCCACCAGAAATCATGAATATATCTGAAACAGCTCAATATTTGAGAATTTCTTCTTCATCTCTCTATAAATTGGCTCAGGAGGGAAGAATCCCTTGCCAAAAGGTCGGGCGTCATTGGCGCTTTCGCAAAGAGGCAATTGATCACTGGTTGGAAGAAAAACGTTCATATATACAACAAAATCCATAAACCATGATGAAGACTTTACAAGATGCACTGCGTGATCGAATAGAGCACGCACCACAGCAATATCACCGACTCATAATTGTCCTTAATCCAAATATCCAGGCTATAGATTTCGACATAAAAGATTTGGTAAACCAATTGGGATCTGGTTATATCAATCTTGGGTTAGAACTGAGCCAGATGCTCCTTGATCTAACCGAGCGCCAGAGGGCTTTAAAATTGCCGCAACTAGTTGATCAAATCATAAATCGTTTTGACGGCAATTCAGTTCTACTCGACCATATTGAAATTCTTTTTGAACCGGAACTCAGACAAGATCCGTTGCGATTGTTGCAAGGGCTTTCTCGCAATAAAATTATCATTGTCATGTGGAATGGTTTAATTACGAAAGGTTATCTTACATATGCAGTACCAGAACATCCGGAATATCGAAGATACCCGATCGGGGATCTAAATATAATTTCGCTTCTTGATTATTCAAATTAATGCAAATGTACCAGGAGCTAGCATGAAGTATCGCGAATTAATCCAATTTGAGCCAATCGAATCTGTTATTCAACTCCGATCTGCCGATCAACTTATGAATGCGCAACGGTTGGTAGGGTCTTATGTGATCTCCAAAGACATGGCGGATCGAATTGTTAACCTGGTGATCCCCAACCTGCAATTCGATGAACCTTTTGACAATAAAGGCCTGATGGTGGTGGGGAATTATGGTACAGGTAAATCGCATTTGATGTCTTTTCTCTCAGCAGTTGTTGAACATTCTGAGCTGGCCGCATTTATCCGTCCATCAGAAAAAGTAAAAAAGCCAGACGGACAATATACATCCGTAGCAGATGAATTGAAAAAGATTTCCGGAAAATTCAAGGTCATTCGTACGGAAATCGGCTATACCACCATGCCGTTACGCGATATCCTGGTGGCTGAATTAGAAGAATACCTCGCCACGCTCGGGGTGAAGTTTACTTTTCCTGAGGCAAACCAGGTCTCTTCTTACAAAGAAGCCTTTGAACAGATGATGGTCTCCTTCGAGAAAAAGTATCCTGACCAGGGTCTATTATTGGTGGCAGATGAGCTGTTGGATTATTTGCGTACAAGACGTGACCAGGAATTGATCCTTGATTTGAGTTTCTTACGCGAGATCGGGGAGATATCGAAGGACTTGCGCTTCCGTTTTATGGCTGGTGTGCAGGAAACCTTGTTTGATAATGAGCGTTTCTCTTTTGTTTCGGATAGCATGCGGCGTGTACAGGCTCGTTTTGAACAAGTGACGATTGCCCGCCAAGATGTCAAGTATGTTATCTCTGAAAGATTGTTAAAGAAAACAATAGAACAGCAATCTAAGGTGCGTGAATATCTGTTACGCTTTGCACGTTGTTATGGGAACATGAATGAAAGATTGGACGAGTATGTCAATATGTTCCCCATCCATCCTGATTACTTTGAAATATTTGACCGCATAACGGTGGTTGAAAAACGCGAAGTTCTAAAGACCCTTTCTTTGGCCATGAAGCGTATTTTGGATGACGATGTGCCCCAGGATACACCCAAATTTATTGCCTACGATAGTTATTGGAACAACTTGCGCGAGAACCCGGCATTCCGTGCAGTTCCAGATATACGCAAAGTAATTGATGTCAGTCTGACACTCGAAACTCGCATCGAGCAGGGTTTCACGCGCAAGGCTTATTTGCCAATGGCGCGCAGGATCATTCAAGCACTTTCGGTACATCGCCTTTCCACGAATAATATTCGCGCAAAAACGGGTCCAACGGCATCGGAGCTACGCGATACATTATGCCTTTACCAGACTGGTATAGAAGATATGGGTGGCGAGCCGGCAGACAACCTGCTAACCCAGGTGGAAACCGTATTGCGGGAAATTCTTAAAACGGTCAACGGTCAATTTATTTCCAGGGTGGAAGACAGCGGGCAGATGTTTCTGGATGTGGATAAGGATGTTGATCATGCCACACTGATCGATAAGCGTATCGAGTCTTTAGATGCCGACCGTCTGGATCTGGCTTACTTCGGTGCATTAACACGTATTCTGGAGCGTACAGATAGCTATTATCCAGGAACGCACATGGCCTGGGAGTATGAATTGGAATGGCGTGAGCGACATGCTGCCAGAAAAGGATATCTGTTCTTTGGTACTCCCAACCAGCGATCGACCGCTCAACCAGAGCGAGATTTCTATATCTATTTTATCCAGCCCAACGATGCCCCAGTGTTCACGGATGAAAAACGCAATGATGAAGTTTTTTGGCGCCTGGTCAAAGGGGATGATGATTTCCACCTGGCCTTAAAGCGTTATGCAGCAGCACTGGATCTGGCTGCTACTTCTTCCGGACAGGATAAGAAAACTTATGAAGACAAAGCCAGCGAATCTTCAAATACGATGGTTAAATGGTTGCTGCAACATATCACAACTTCGTATGAAGTAACCTGCCAGGGTGTCAGCCGGACTGTGGCTGAATGGGCCAAAAGTGGCCAGGTAGGTATCGCGCTAAACACCAGCAAGCTGAATGTTCGCGATCTGGTGAACATGATCAGCAGTATTTGCCTGGCACCCACATTCCAAAATGATGCGCCGGAATATCCTACTTTTTCGGTAACAATCACCAATGACAATCGCGCTCAAGCAGCACAAGATGCCATACGCTGGGTCCGCGGTGTTACCAAAACACAACAGGCAACCGCGGTGTTGGATGCCTTGAATTTATTGGATGGTGACAGATTAACTCCCGGGAATTCGGATTATGCGAATTACATTATGGACCTGCTAAGAAAAAAGGGAAGTGGTCAGGTACTTAACCGGGGAGAGTTGATCACTGAAGAAAACGGCGTTGAGTATATGTCGCCAGATCGCTATCGCCTTGAGCCAGAGTGGGTGACTGTTCTGCTGGCAGCGCTGGTATTTAATGGAGATCTTGTGCTTGCCATTCCTGGCAAGAAATTCGATGCGAGTATGCTGGATACCCTGGCAACGACATCGATTGATGATTTGAGCCGATTCAAATATATCGAATTTCCTAAGGATTGGAACACCCCAGCTCTCAAATTGCTCTTTGACCTGGTGGGTCTGGAACCGGGTAAAGCAATATTGGTTACACAAGGTGGTTCAAACGCCGATGAAATTGTGATGCAAGAATTAACCCCTAAAATCAGCGAAATGGTCAACCGCCTGGTGATGGCTCAGCAGACAATTCAATCTGGATTGTCTTTCTGGGGAACTCCCCTTTATGCAGAGAATGAACGCAGCGAATTCTTGTCACGCATCACTTCAGCAAAAGGTTTCCTGGAAACAGCGCAGGCTTTTAACACACCCGGAAAACTGAAGAATTTCAACGTGGACACAGCCACTATTCAAGGACATATGTTGGCACTAGTTACACTCAAGGAATTGGAAGCCATTCAAACCCTTGTAACTGACTTGAATCCGCAGGCGAGTTACTGTTCGCAGGCAGCTCTGGCTTTACCTTCGGAGAATGCCTGGGTCGAGAAAATGCACGATCTGCAGGCACAGAATATTGCCCAGTTAAAGTCTCCGGCAAAACGCAACCAACCCGGTTTCCGTCAACAAGTTGTTCAAAGCTTGGCGCAGCTCAAAAAGGAATATCAAACTATATACAGCGGCCTGCATACCAAAGCCCGGTTAAATCTGAACGAAGATAAACGCAAGGCAGCGCTACTTCACGACAGCCGCCTTGAGCAGCTACGCAAACTGGCAACTATCGAATTAATGCATTCCGGTCAGTTGAATGATGTTCAGAATCGGATAATTGGGTTAAAAACCTGCTTTGCATTAACCGAATCGGGTCTCCAATCAAATCCGGTTTGCCCACATTGCGGTTTCAAACCGGCAGCAGAGCCGGTGAATATTAATGCCGGCGCCCAACTCAAACAATTGGACCAAGAATTAGATGCCTTGATACTGGATTGGAACAAAGGGTTGTTGGACAATCTGGAAGATCCGATGACCCAGGTGAACCTGGAACTTCTGCGTCCGGAATACCAGAAAGTTATTCGAGCATTTCTCACCGATCGTCAGCTACCTGATCCGGTACCCAATGAATTTATCCTGGCAGCACAGGAAGCGCTATCCACTTTAGCCAAGATCACAATCAAGATGGATGATCTTCGCCTGGTTCTGCAAAACGGTGGATCGCCTGTGACTGTTCAGGAATATCGTAAGCGTTTTGAAGAACATCTCGCAAACTTGACCAAGGGGAAAGATTCGAACAAGATCAGGATCGTTGTTGAATAAACTAATATTCGGGAGGACTGATGATTACGAAATGGAAATTGTTTAATTTCAAATCAGTAAGAAATTTAATAGTAGACAATGATGATTACCTTCCTCTGGGACAATTAACTATTTTTGCCGGACCTAATAGTAGTGGGAAAAGCACAATTCTCCAATCCATGCTCTTAATAAATCAAACTATTATAAGCAGAGTAGAGTCTCGTTCTGTTGTTTTAAATGGACCTCTGACAAAGCTTGGTCAATTTGATGATTTACGTTCATTTGGTAGCGACTCAAATCAAATTGCTATCGGTTGGGAATGTAAACCCAGCGATTCCGATGAGATAATGCCCTACTCAAGGCTGTATGGAAAAAGGAGAAAAAGCACACTTCGCAGCATTTCATGTGAGGTGTCATTCGATGTCGATCCTACCTTTCCTCAGCAGGATTTATTGCAATTAAATCCTCGGCTTTTCGCCAGCAAGATTTCCTCAATATATCAAACAGAAGATGGCCTGGAACATCAAGCATCAATCCAAGTTACAAGGTCTAAACCATATGCTGAAAAACTCCGCGAGCTAGATGTTGAAGAACCAGACGATGAGATAGCACAACAGAGCTTAGCGTATGATTTAGAACTCGATGCTTCATCTTTGAATGAATTCAAAGATGATCTAAAATCTTTGACCCCAATTGGTTGCACATTACGTCACTTTTTACCAAGGATTGTAGCAGCAAGGTTCGATATCAGAGAACAGAAGGCAAATATTATTTCCGACACAATTACAGATTTTTCTTCGCATCTTTTATCATACCGCAGATCTTTAGATGGAGATACATTAATTCCGGAACCGGTAATTAATTTACTAGTTAATCGAATAAGCAAAGAGCTGATTCTGCAAGTTCTTCCTGGATTGCGACAACCTACTCTAATTCAGGATAATCAGTATCCACTGATTTCGTTGGAAGATTGGATTGATGGGGTAAGACGAATTAATCCTAATGACCGTTTAAACTTACGGAAAGCAATCCAGCTGAATGAACCTGAACTTAGGGAAGAAATTCATGAACTTGTGATGGATTCTGAAGAGTCCGAGAATTCAGTTCAAATCAACCAGCTGCCTTCGTATTTATCGTATGCAGTGCGATTCATTGAGTCTGTTTTTTCAAATCGAGTTAAATACTTAGGTCCATTGCGTGATGAACCTAAGCCTCTCTACCCATTGGCTACTTCCGTTGATCCAGCCGATATTGGCTTGAAGGGTGAATTTACTGCAGCGGTTTTAGATCTAAATAAAGAACGAAAGATAAAATATATACCTACGAGCAATTTTACGGAACCTAACGTTGGTTCGGATGTAATTTCACGATCTCTTGAAGCAGCCGTTATTGATTGGTTACAATATATGGGGGTGGCAGAAAAGATTCACACTGAGGACAGCGGAAAATATGGTCATAAGCTTCAAGTAACAACTCCAGGCACCAGCGTTTTTCATGATTTAACCCATGTCGGTGTTGGAATTAGCCAGGTATTACCCATCCTAGTGATGTGTTTATTGGCAGAACCGGATACAACCTTAATCATTGAACAACCTGAATTACATTTGCATCCGAAGGTTCAAACACTCTTGGGGGATTTCTTTCTCTCAATGGCAATATTGGGAAAGCAATGCATAATTGAAACTCATAGCGAATACATCATTAATCGATTGCGGTTCCGTGCTGCTGGTGCTCAAGCTGAAACTATTTCGTCTCTAATGAAAATGTATTTTGTAGAAAAAAAAGGTGAAAACTCTGTTTTTCGTCCTGTTGATGTCAATAAATATGGAGCTATAAAAGATTGGCCTGAAGGCTTTTTTGACCAATCCCAACGCGCAGCAGAAGAAATACTTCGAGCTGGTCTGGAGAAAAAAAAGGTAGATAAACAAAAGGTTAAATAAGGGGAGAAAACATATGACATGCATTGTTATTGATCCCTATTTAGTTTTATTACCAAACCCTTGTAATTCATCGGATCAATTGGATAATTTCGTGGAAGGCTTACTAAATTGGTCAGAGGCTATCTATCGAAAAGAATTACCAGTTTTCATATCTGACACATGTGTTAATGGGCTTTATCAAGATAAATGGATTCCGTTTGATGGTCGATTGACTACTTTACTCAACAAGTTTGATGCAGATAATGCAGACGAAGAGACAATCAATCTTGTCCTTAGAAATATACTAGATAGAACTCCACGATTGGAAGATCATTTAGAAATCCAAGATATTTGTTTTGAAGAGAAAACTGTAAATATCTCTCCAGATTTATTTCTAAATAGGTTAGGGGAAAACACATCTAAAGCATTAACTGAAACTTTGGCTTTGGTCGGGATAGGAGAAAAATATTTAGAATCCATCCAACCCGAGTGTTATTTTGCCACCAATGAATGTTTAGATGTCGATGAAAATGATAAAGTTTCTTCAAATGTTGAAGTCCTATTAATTGAGCTTTCAGAAAACAGTCAATTTTTCGTTAATGATGCGGATTTTCCAATAAAACTAAATCATGAGCTAACTGTTTGTTTTGGATACAACAATGTTCTTATATCTATGGATGTGCTAGATTTATGGGATGAAGCATCTTCGGTAGGTAATGTGACTGATGCGATCAATAAAATGATAATTCTTCACCGTGAAATTGGTTTACCAACTGACAGAAAAGAATTTTCTATATACACATTCGGAGCTCACTTCTTAGGTTCAATTCATTCATATGGATTCCACGCTCGCCATGATTGGGCGAGATTATTGATAGAAAGTTGCGCTAGGATCATTCTTGGAATACCCAAGAATGATGTGGAAGAATTTCGAGAGGATGAACGTTCTCAATCGGCTCAAAGGACAAGAGGATCAGATCGAGCACTAGCCTGGCGTACACACCTTACAAAGAGTAATGAAGGCTTTCGTCTCATGTTTTGGACAACAGCCGATGGTGTCATTGAATTTGCGAATATAGGTCCAAAGAAAGAATTGATCATTTTTGAATAGCCGATTGGACATCATTACCTTGATCACTGACAAACCTGCATTCGGAGAATAGCTATATGACTACCGCGCAACAAGATCAATTATTCAATGAGCACATCGAAAAAAAACAGGGACCGGTGGAATGCCTGGGCATGACTTTTGAAAATGATGAAGTGCGCCGGAAGTACTTTATTGAACTGTTGCGTGAAAAATTGCAGGACCCGGAATTTCGCAATATAGAGGGCTTTCCAATTGGAGAAGATGAAGATATTCTGCGCCTCTCCGATCCGCCCTATTACACAGCTTGCCCCAACCCATTTTTAGAGGAAGTGATGGCAACATGGCAAAAAGAACGCCAGATTACCCGCTCTGATCTGGGTTTACAAGAAGAGGCCAACCAGCGGGAACCTTACGCAGCAGATATCTCTGAAGGGAAGAATGATCCAATCTATAATGCTCATTCTTACCATACTAAAGTACCTCACAAAGCTATCATGCGCTATATTTTGCACTACACCGACCCCGGTGATATCGTTTTTGACGGCTTTTGTGGCACTGGTATGGCGGGGGTTGCAGCACAGTTATGCAGTGATAAGAAAAGCGTGGAAGAATTGGGTTACCGCGTGGATGAGAAGGGTGTGGTCTGGGATGGAAACAAAATCATTGCTCATATTGGAGCTCGTAAGGCAGTTCTGAACGATCTTTCACCAGCGGCTACCTTTATATCGTACAACTACAATACGCCAGTGGATCCGGTCGCTTTTGTGGTCGAATTTCAGCGTATTTTGATGGAAATGGAACAGGAATGTGGCTGGATGTATGAAACTTGGCATCCGCACTGCGATGCCTTAAACCGGAAAAAAGGGAAAATTAATTACACAGTCTGGTCAGATGTGTATTTGTGTCCCAATTGCGGAAAAGAAATGGTGTATTGGGAAATAGCGGTAGATCATGAATGTGGTGCCATGCGTGAGGAATGGAGCTGTCCGAGCTGTGCCACTCTTTTGGCAAAAAATCCAAGAAAAGACAGTGGCTCTCTGCGTGTTGAGCGTGTATGGGAAACTCGTTTTGATCGGGAATTAAAACAGACCATTCGCCAAGCTAAGCAAATACCGGTACTAATCAATTACAGAGTGGGAAAGAAACGCTTTGAGAAACGGCTTGATGCCACTGATTTGGATTTGATTATTAAAATTGAGGAAAGTGAGATTCCTAACCCAATCCCGACTCAGCTGATGATGTTTAAAGGCACGGAATGGGGAGATACTTGGCGTGCAGGAGTTCATGCAGGTATTAGCCATGTGCACCATTTTTATACTCGCCGCAATCTATGGGTATTAGGTGAGTATTTTAGAAAGTTGAATAATTTTTCATATAGATTAAATATGGTTTTGGATTTTCTACATGGAAGTGTGTTACCAAAAATTACCAAGATGAATAGATATATGCCCCAACATGGTAGTAGAGCTTTAGTAGGTCCGATGGCAAACACTTATTACTTACCTTCAATGTGGGTCGAAAATAATGTTCTGGACCAATATGAGTTTCAATTTAAGAAAATAATCCAAGCAATACCAAACCATTCAAGTAGTACTATATCCACTTGTGCCGCTCAAGCAATATCAATATCGAATTCAGTTGATTATATTTTCACAGATCCTCCTTTTGGTGCAAATATTATGTATTCAGAGTTAAATTCGATCCGTGAATATTGGTTGAAATGTATAACTAATCAATCTCCTGAAGCAATTGAAAGTAAATCACAAGGAAAAAGTTTAAGCAAATACCAAACTCTGATGACCTTGTGTTTTATGAAGTTCTATGATGCGTTAAAGCCCGGTCGATGGATAACGGTTGAATTCCATAATTCAAAATATAGTGTTTGGAATGCAATACAAGAAGCGCTTCAATTTGTAGGTTTCATAATTGCAGATGTAAGAATTCTTGATAAAACCAGAGGTGGCCTTCAGTCGATGATAGGTCCTACAGCAACAAAAGAAGATCTTGTTATCTCAGCATACAAACCGAATGGCAATCTGGAAGAACGCACTCGCCTAACAGCCGGCACCGAAGAAAGTGCCTGGGAGTTCGTGCGTTATCATTTGGGCAAATTGCCAATAATCAATCAAGTAGAAAATAACCTGATGGTCAATCTTGAGCGTCAAGGATTTCTGCTATTTGATCGCATGGTTGCCTTTCATGTACAGCGTAATTTCCTAGTGCCGATGTCTACTACAGAATTTTTTGCAGGGTTAGAACAACGCTTTCCTGAACGAGATGGAATGTATTTTTTACCGGATCAAGTGGGTGAATATGACCAGGCGCGCTTGCAGGTGCAACAGGTGCATCAACTTCAACTATTTGTCACTGATGAATCTAGTGCCATACTCTGGTTACGTCAGCAGTTGGAAGCCCATCCCCAAACTTACCAGGATCTCTTTCCAAAATTCATTCGCGAGACCAATGCTTGGGAAAAACATGAAAAAACTTTGGAACTTTCAGAAATATTGGAACAAAACTTCCTGTCCTTTGATGGCACCGGACTGATTCCAGAGCAAATTTGGACTTGGATGATGCGAGATGATGAGATGCGAAATATGGTTAAAAGTCAGAGCCGTGAAATTGCATCCAATCATATTCACACACTGGTAAAAGGGCGCTGGTACGTACCCGATCTGAATAACGCTCAACAGTTGGAGAAACTTCGTGAGAGAACGTTATTAAAGGATTTTGAGGGATATAAAAATTTCCCCGGAAAGAAATTAAAGGTATTTCGAATTGAGGCTGTGCGCGCCGGATTTAAAAAAGCATGGCAAGATCGAGATTATAAGCTGATCATTGCTGTGGCTGAAAAAATTTCTGAGGATGCCCTTCAAGAAGACCCCAAACTCCTGATGTGGTATGACCAGGCGTTGACCCGCTCGAAATTGTGAACCAGGAAATATAAAGGATGAATTCATCTCAACAAGCACCGTTATTTGAGGAAAAGTCAAAAAGAGAAAAAGGCCCGGTAGAATGCCTGGGCATGACTTTTGCAGATGACGAAGCGCGTCGGAACTATTTTATTGAAAAGCTGCGCAAAAAATTACAAGCCCCGGGGTTTCGCAAGATTGCGGGTTTCCCGCAAGGTGATGATGAAGAAATTCTGCGCCTGTCGGACCCACCCTATTACACAGCCTGCCCGAATCCTTTTTTGACTGAACTCCTGCAGGAATGGCAGGGAAAAACTCCTGGTGCAGACATTCAGACGGTTGATGTTCAACCTTTTGCTAAAGATGTCAGCGCTGGGAATTACGACCCGCTGTACCAGGCGCTTTCTTACCACACCAAGGTGCCGCCCAAGGCGATCATTGGCTTTCTAAATCATTTCTGTCCTGCAGACGGTGTGGTATTCGACGGTTTTTGCGGGTCTGGTATGGTTGGCCTGACTGCCCGCCTGGCAGGTAGGAAGGCTGTGCTGGTTGACTTATCACCCGCGGCTACTTCGATCGGCGCTGCTCATTGCCGTCCCATCGATACTGTTGAATTGAAAGCCGCTTCGCAATTGCTGGTGAACAGGCTTAGAAAAGAATGCGGATCGTTATATGAAGTTGTGGATGAAAAAACTTTACTCCATGCCGAAGTCGATTATGTGATTTGGAGTGAGCAATACCGTTGTTCGAATTGCCTCTCAGAATTTTTGTTTGCAGAGGCTGGTTACGATCTTATCAAACGGGAGCCGCGCAGCGAAGTTCATTGCCCCAAATGTGATGCCGCAATAGATAACCTACGTCTGGAACGCTGCCTGGACCATACGGGCAGGACGATTGAAAAACCTGTTCGAGTCAAATATCTCAGCCGAAAACGGATCAGTGAGCATAACCCTTCTCCCGCAGACCTGGACTGGGTGGAGCGCACTGAAGCACAACCCATTCCACATGTTTATCCGGATGACTGGATGATGCACATTTCCCCTTCCGAAGAAGGATGGGGAACGATGTGGCGGCGGGGATATCATAGTGGAATGTGGAAAGTTTCTGACTTTTTCTACAAAAGAACATTATGGGTGTTGGCTGCTGCACTTCAATTTATTGATGAATTGGATGTTTCCCCCGGCATACGTGTTTTCCTGCGTAGTACGGTTGTCAATCTTGCCCCGGGAATGACCCGTATGCGTCGGGCATATCAGGGTATTCTGCCTCTGGTCTTGTATATTCCCAGGATGCGGCGCGAAGTGAATGCCATCCGGACGATTGAGGGCAAGCTGGATCAACTCACCCAGGTAATGAGCTCGTTGCCTATGGATAATTCAACGGCGATTTCTACTCAATCCAGTACGAGCCTGTCGAACATCCCGGACATGAGCATTGATTATATTTTTACTGATCCACCGTTCGGTAGCAACATCATTTATTCCGAGGTCAATTTCATCTGGGAAAGTTTATTGAAGGTTTTTACGGTCCAATCTAATGAAGCGATCATGGATGGAAATCAGAAGAAAGGCTTATCCGAGTATCAGATTCTGATGACTGACTGCTTTAAAGAATTCTTCCGGATCCTTATGCCGGGGCGCTGGATGACCGTTGAATTCCATAACTCAAAAAATAGCATCTGGAATGCCATTCAGGACGGATTACAGGCTGCCGGTTTTATCGTGGCGGATGTCCGTGTTCTGGATAAAGAGCACGAGTCGTTTAAGCAGGCGGTGGCTGCCGGGGCGGTTAAACAGGACCTGGTAATCTCAGCCTATAAACCGAGTGTCAATTTGGAAAAAGAGTATGCGCTTCATCCGGGCAGTGTAGAAGCTGCCTGGGAATTTGTGCATGAACATCTTGGCCGGCTCCCGGTATTTGTTGAAAAGGAAAGCCAATTGGAAGTGGTCGCCGAACGCCAAAATTACCTGATTTTCGACCGTATGGTCGCTTTTCATATTCAGCGCCAAGTAGCGATTCCACTTTCTGCACATGAGTTCTATGCTGGTCTGATCCAGCGATTCCCTGAAAGAGATGGAATGTTTTTCCTGAACGAACAGGTTGGCATTTATGACCAGAAGCGGGCGAATTGTGAAAAACCATCCCAACTGCCGCTCATGGTTACAAATGAGGCCAGTGCCATTCTTTGGCTTAGACGACAATTGGATGGTCATCCACAGACTCTTCAAGAACTGCACCCTGATTTCATACGGGAGTTGGCTGCATGGCAAAAGAATGAGAAGTCGATAGAACTGTTGGATATGCTAAAAGAGAACTACTTGATCTACAATGCTAGCGGACCAGTTCCAGAACAAATTTGGAATTGGATGAGCGATGTTCCGGAATTCAAAGAACAATTAAAAACTTTGACCCCGCAGTCCCCAGGTGAAAGAGTTTTGCAATACGCCTGTGATCGTTGGTATGTACCAGACCCCAATCGTGCGCAAGATTTGGAAAAACTTAGAGAGCATAGTCTGTTACGCGAGTTTGAACGGTATCTGACGGACAAGGAAAAGAAGCTGAAAGTTTTCCGTTTGGAAGCTGTCCAGGTTGGGTTTAAGGATGCCTGGAAACGGCAAGATTATAAATCCATTCTTTCCCTGGCAGCCAAGATCCCCGAAGACATCCTGCAAGAGGATCCCAAGTTGTTAATGTGGTATGACCAGGCGTTAACCCGCAGCGGGATATAAGATGGTAATAACCGATATCTTTACTGGTGCCTGGGTCTGGAGCAAAAAGCATCGTCAATCCTGTTTGGTAATTGAAACTCAAACACTTTGGGAGAATCATATTGTGCGATTGTGGCTGCCCACAACCAATGTAGTTATCCAAGTGCCGGCGGATGATTTGGAACCCATTCTGGGCATCCGGGGTAAGAAGGTCGAAGAGATTGGTTGGATTAGCGCTGCGGCGCGTGTTTCTGAAGCGCTGACTCAAAATGTTCTTCTGGCACCACTGGAAGCAGATATCATCCCTTTGTCACACCAGATCCGCGCACTCAGCCGGGCGGTCGCCGGGGGACGGGTACGCTACCTGCTGGCGGATGAGGTTGGCCTGGGAAAGACCATCGAAGCCGGGCTTATCTTGCGCGAGTTAAAGCTGCGCGGACGGATTAAGAGAACGTTGATCGTGGCACCCAGGGGGATTACTCTTCAATGGGTGGCTGAAATGAAGAATCGCTTTGGAGAAGACTTTCGCCTGATTGTACCGGGTGAACTTGGCGTTTCACAACGTATAAATAATGATGAAAACCTGTGGAAAACCTATGATCAAGTCATTGTACCGATGGATTCTGTCAAACCGATGGAGCGACGGAAGGGTTGGAGCCAGGCGCAAGTACAGGCTTATAACCGAGAGCGCTTTGAAGACCTGGTCACTGCAGGGTGGGATCTGGTGATTGTGGATGAAGCCCATCGCCTGGGGGGCAGTACCGATCAGGTAGCGCGTTACCGCTTGGGGGAGGGTCTCACCGGAGCGGCGCCCTATGTACTATTCCTTTCTGCCACCCCTCATCAGGGAAAGACTGACGCTTTCTTTCGCCTGGTGAATCTCCTTGATGACGAGCAGTTTCCGGAAGAAAACAGTGTAACACATGAGCGCGTGCAGCCGTATGTCATCCGTACCGAAAAACGGCAGGCAATCGATCAGTATGGACAACCTCTGTTTAAACCGCGTACCACGCGCCGTATCCCTATCGCATGGCTGCCGCGTCATCAAACGCAACGCTTGCTCTATGCTGCAGTCAGTGAATATGTTCGACAGGGCTATAACCAAGCGCTGTTGGAAAAGCGAAACTATATTGGATTTTTGATGACATTAATGCAGCGGTTGGTCACCTCTTCTACGGCAGCTATCCGTACCACATTAGAACGCCGCTTGGAAGTGCTGCGCTCTCCGGAAGAACAGCTCAGCTTGTTCCCTATGCTGGATGATGCCGACTGGGGCGAACTGGACAGCGAAGAGGAAGTGGAATCACTGGTTCACGCTCGTCTTTCGGGACTAAAGAACGAACAAAAAGAAGTTGAACTACTACTGGAAACTGCCAGGCGTTGCGAGCAGCAAGGGCCGGATGTCAAGGCAGAAGCCTTGCTGGAATGGATATATAAAATCCAGCAGGAAGAAAGCGCCCCCGATCTGAAAGTACTGATTTTCACTGAATTTGTGTCTACCCAGAAGATGCTGAGCGAATATCTGAGGTTACGCGGTTTTTCGGTGGTTTGCCTGAACGGTTCGATGGGTATGGATGAACGGCAGCAGGTCCAGGTTGAATTTGCAGGTATGACTCAAATTTTGATTTCAACCGAGGCGGGCGGTGAAGGCTTGAATCTCCAATTCTGTCATGTGGTCATAAATTACGATGTTCCCTGGAACCCCATGCGGCTTGAGCAGCGCATTGGTCGGGTGGATCGAATTGGGCAAGCGCATGCTGTGCGCGCTTTAAATTTCCTGTTGCAAGACACAGTCGAGAACCGCGTGCAGGAAGTTCTTGAGGCAAAGCTCAAAATTATCTTTGACGAATTTGGCATTGATAAAACCGGTGATGTGCTTGATTCCAGTCAGGCAGAAGCACTGTTTGATAAGCTGTATATCCAAGCCATGGTCAACCCGGACCAACTGGAAGAAAATGTGGAGTTAGCCGCGCGCCTTGTAGAAGAACAGGCAAGAATCGGTTTGGAGAGCACGCATTTGATTGGTTCACAGGGCATACTGGATCCTGCGTTTGCGAAACAATCACTGGATAACCCGATTCCCTACTGGTTGGAGAAGATGACCATCCAATATTTGCGGGCTCAGGGGCATTGCCCGGTGCACGAGGACAATGCCTGGATTTTGAAGGTTGACCAAACAAGGGTCAAAACGAAACATAAAGCAGTAGAAAAATCTCATGACGCTCTTGTTCAAAACCTTGATGGGAAATCTTTTTGGTTTACGCCTCAAGATAAATTGAACACTTCCGAATCGACACATCTAAGTCTGGATTCTGCCCTCCTGCGCTCAATCCTGCAAAAAATTCCAAGCTTTGTATCTGAAGAGCCAATTCCTGTCATTTCGCTGGTTGGCATCCCTGAGACTTTACATGGACTATGGTCGTTGTGGCAGGTTTCCGTTTTCTCTGCTGGTTGGTCGGCTCAACGTTTATTGCCTCTCTTTATTAATGACCAGGGTCGCACTTTTCTGCCTACAGGACGTTCGCTATGGGATATCCTACTCGGGCAGGATATCCAGAGCGGTACAGGATGTTTCGAAGTACAAAGCTATCTGGAGCGATCAGTATCGCTTGCAGCGTTTGAACAATGTCGAGTGGCGGCGGAAAGCCATGGAAAAAGTTTATTTGTCGAATTGTCGCACCTGCACCAGCACCAGCTTGATCTGGACCATCAAAAAGGAGAATATGCTTTTCAGGTTCGGCACAGGGTGATTGAACGAGTTGGATTACCGGCGGTGAGAGCTCATCGCCTGGCACTGTTAGCTCAGGAACAACAATCCTGGACAGCGGAAATCAACCAGAGAACATTAATCCAACCTGAGTTGAATGCGTTGCTAATTCTAAAAATTCAGCCTGCAGTGGTTTAACAGGAGAAGCCTGCATGGGAAACTGGCGAGAAACGATCCTTAAGGAATTTGCACCGCAGGTTGCCAGACTGACAGTTGTCGCCGATCCGGATGCTTTACTCTCCGAGGAATTCATCCTGCAGGAGATCCAAGCACGAGGATTCGAACTGGTTATATACGAAGAACCGATCCCCTTTCGCTATCTATATGAATCCAAACTTCGCGCTACTCAGGTAAGTGGTGAGATGAAAGAAATAATCATCCTACTGCGAGGTGAAGAAGACAGTTATGCAAGCGTTCCTTATGACATTCTGGTTTGTGCCCGAAAGCTGAAGTTTGGACTGGACCGTTTATTCCCGCAAATAAATCGCGGCGTTCTTGAAGCATTGGATCGAAGTTGGTTGGATGCTTTGTATCAAGCCCAGACACTTTATACACCTCATCAATTAAGTGAAAATGCCACAAAAGATTTTATTCTGCGGCATGTGTTTGAAATCGCGCCTGAGACGATCAAAACGCCGGCAGATCTGTTGAGGAACCTGCTGCGCAAACATTATCGTGCGCAAATTATCCCTGCCAGCCTTGATACCTGGCTGATACAAATGTTGCGGAAAACCAACCGTTTTAGCGATTGGCCGTTGGAAAAGATAGTCCCTGAGCGTGACGCGTTTCTTGCTTTTTTACAAGAACGCTGGCCTGCTTATCTCAATTCATTAGAAACGGATCAAGAAACTGCTGTCCGTGAATTGGGAACCAGCTATCATCCAGTATTTTCGGGTCCGGCTGTTCTCCCATTTGAGCATGATGACGTAAGAGTTTATATCGACAACCTGTTTGCGGAAGGATTGCTTAAACCAATCACATATCCATCCCGGAGTAACCAGGGTGGAACAGGTAAAATCAACAGTCAATCCACTCCCGCCTGGATCAAGATAGGCATCCAATCGGATCCGGAGGCGGAACGCCAGGCCCGGATGCAAAGAATATTGCAGGTAATTGAGGCTGAATTTCAACCTTTGACTGCCAGGCATACGGATTGGTTGAATCTTGCCGGACGCTGGGCAGAAGCTAGTATGTTATGGTACAGTGCGCCCCAACCCAGGCCGAACCATGATGCGTACGATCCTTTAAAATCAAAATTTGAGGCTCTACGGAAGCATATCGATGAAAGTTTCCCCGTCTGGCTGCAGCACAGTTATGGGACACTCTATAATGTACCTGGTTCTGAGCCTGTCATGATCCATCAAATCCCACGCTATATGGCTAAAGGCCTGCGATCTGATGAATCCCGAATGGCACTTGTGATCATTGATGGAATGTCTTTTGATCAATGGGTTGTTATCAGAGATATATTACAGAACCAGCTTGCAGGGTTTAAATTCTCCACGAATGGAGCCTTTGCCTGGATCCCAACCCTAACATCAGTTTCTCGACAATCCATTTTTTCAGGAAAGCCGCCCATGTTTTTTCCGGAACGCATTTGGGATACCAAATCAGAAAAATCCTTATGGACACAATTTTGGTCGGATGCCGGTTTATCGGACTATCAGATTCATTACCGCCTAATGACCGGAGAGTATGCGAAATTAGAGCGGATTAAGGATGAAATCGCTGAACGACAAGTGCGAGTTTTGGGATTGGTGATCGATAAAGTGGATAAGATCATGCATGGTATGGAATTGGGCACAGCGGGGATGTTAAACCAAGTACGCCAATGGGCTGAACAGGGTCACCTTGCAAAGCTAATCCAGTTCCTGAGCGAAAATCGTTATCGAGTAATGATATCATCTGATCATGGTAATATAGAGGCGACCGGTCGGGGTGGTCCGAATGAGGGTGCTACCGCTGATCTGCGAGGCGAGCGAGCTCGAATTTATTCGGATGAAGTTTTACGGAGTTCAATCAAAGCAAAATATCCGGAAGCTATTGAATGGAAGCCGATCGGATTGCCTGTAAATTATTTCCCATTATTAGCACCAGGCCGAACCGCATTTGTACGGAACGAAAAACATACAATATGTCACGGCGGATTATCGTTAGAAGAAGTGATCGTACCGTTTGTGCGGATTGAGAAACCATGAAAAATAACAGAGACAATCAAATTGGATATAACCGCCAAGTCCGACTGGAATGGTTGGATTTAACATCCAGCATGATGGCATCCGGCCGATCAACACAAGAGATAAAGGACGCTCTGGAATTGTTTCTTCAAGAGCAGTTGTCGGTTGGCAGCAATGCTGTCCGTGGAAGCCGTGGAAAAACAATTTCTATCTTGTTAAGTATTTGGGTCACTGTGCCCAAACATCTGATTGAATTAAGGAATGAAGCATTGTCCTTGTTGAAGCGACTCTCCACTAGCGAGCACATCGTCTTACATTGGGGAATGACAATGACTGCCTACCCATTTTTTGGTGTTGTTGCAGAGAGCGCAGGGCGAATGTTAAACTTACAGGGTTCAGTTGCCACCGTCATGCTAAAGAACAGAATGCGCGAATTGTACGGTGAAAGGCAACAAGTGGCGCGTTCCACTCGATATGTAATGGATTCGTTTACTCATTGGGGTGTTTTGAACGATATGTCTGAAAGAGGTGTTTACCGGTTATCTGCTTCGAAAAGTCTAATAGACCAGCAATTGCAGGAATGGCTAATGAAAGCTTTGTTGATCAGTGAAGGTAAAAACATTGCGCCTCTAAAGACAGTGTTGCGTTCACCCCGGTTATTTCCTTTTCAATTCGAAGAACCTTTCATACCAGGGCAACATTCCGGCTTAGAACTGTTTCGCCAGGGATTGAATGAAGAAATGGTTATGTTGAAATAAAACTTTTCAATTGACCTTTCTTTCACGGCGGGAAATTACCACATTGTGAGCCTCAAGACCACTCTTTTATGACAGGTTTTAGGGAAATACCTTCGTATAAGTGTACTTGAACTAAGCGCTTCGTGCAGATTCACATCTGAAAAAACTTGTATTAGTTTAATAAACCACTTCAGTTAAGTCTATATTAACTGAATCGGAATTCAATTTTATACAGGAGGTATTGTTATGAAAGCGTTACGGCTAAGGATGATCAAGATCTGCAACAGCCGGTTTATCGAAAAATATTTAAGCATTGTATTTTCAAGCTATGCGACAATTAGAGGTGTTTTTTAACATTGAAAGTGAGCCCACCTGGGGGAATACAACCGAAAACCTCTGAACCAGATCACTGAGTAAGAATATCGTCCCTTGGAAGCAATTCCCCATATAATAGATTTTCCAGTGAAAGTTTGATAAGCTGACGATCAGACTATAATTATAGGATGGATATAGAAAATATTTTTGAGATAACTCCTGATACTTGGATCATTTCGGACACCCATTTCTTTCATGAGAATATTGGGAACTATTGCAGTAGGCCTGAAAACTGGCAGGACGTGATCATTAAGAATTGGAATGTTCTGATATCTCGGGATGAACAGGTTCTTCACCTGGGCGATTTTGCGCTGGGTAAGAAAAGTAATTTTGAGCTACTTACCAACTTGCTGAATGGAAAATTGTTTTTGATTCGTGGTAATCATGACCGGCTGGGGAGGACGTATTGCGAAACCCAGGGAGTAACCATCCTGAACGATCCATTAATGGTTAAATTTGGCGATTATGTCATGTTGGCATTTTCTCATCGATCGATCTTTCCACTATCCGATGGCATTATTAACCTCCATGGTCACATCCATAATAATCCTCCGCCACTTGAAGGTTCAGGCCTGGGTCCCAATCACATTAATATGAGTGTTGAAGTCAGGGAATATCGTCCCTGGAGACTTCGGGAGATCGTAAAGCCAGGATAATCCAATATCGAAAATAACCACGTCTTTGAGAAATCAGCGAAGGTCAATCTTTCCCAACCGTATTCTTGCGCAGCCAGCCGGCCAGGGCGGTAACTTCCAGCCCTTCCGAGGCTACCCGTAGCGTGATCGTTTCCAGATCCTGCGGGGAGGCGGTCAGCTTCCATCCGTTTAGGAGCAGGAACAACCCGGCCGCGGTGATGCCGGTGCGCTTGTTCCCGTCCAGGAAGGGGTGGTTATTGATCAGAGAATCCATCAGAGCCGCGGTTTTTGTGAACAGGTCAGGATAAAGTTCCTTGTCATCAAAAGTGGCTCGCGGACGGGCGACAGCCGATTCGAGCAGACCCAGATCGCGCACGCCATGGCTCCCGCCGGTCTCAGCCACCAGGCGCGAGTGAATGAAAAGCACTTGTTCGGGGGTCAGATATATCATTTCTTGGATAGGGCTTCCAATGCTGGTCGATACTGATCGATGAATTCATTTACCTGGCGCGCAAATTCCTGGCTCAGATCGCCTGCCAGCGGTAGTTCGGCCGGTCGAATCAGAATCTGTCGGTTCTTCCGATCGAGTTCCACAGAGACATCCGTGCCATCCTGCATCCCCAGCGATTCAAGGAGGTCTTTGGGGAGGGAGACGACTAGACTGTTTCCGGTTTTAAATACTTTTCTATGCATGGTGATCCTTTCTGATTGTACTTACATCGTAAGTATATCACGGACGGCAATAGAAGAATAACTCATACCTGTTCTTTTTAGTCTGCTTTTCATTGGCTCCTTAGGGTATGACTTATGTTTAGTTTATTCAGGATCGTTTGGATGCACACAAAACAGTCCGACCTTCTTGATGTGGTTGGGGAATGATGCTTTCATTAGCAGTGCTTGGCTCGAGTTATAGTTGCGATTACACCGCGGTCGCGATTCAACCTGGTGGATTCCTGGAAAAAGCCACAGCTCCAGATCCGGATATTCCTACCGGTGTGGATTGGGCGAAATGGTTTGAAGTTCCTGGAATCTGGTGGAATACAGTTGAACGACTCTCCTGGACAATGTTGGGAAAGCGACTGCGTATGGATGCCAGTTCAGAGTGGTTGCAATAAAGTAAAATGCCGAATAATGCCGTTATTTGCCGATAAAGGCCGATAACTGAATATCACAAAAATGAGATCTCAATGACTTAGAAGATAAGAAACTTATAGGTTAAATCAGCCACAGGAAGAAAACACAGTACAACTTATATCAAGGATAATTCAAAAAAATCATTCGCGCCAAATCCCGACACAATCCCGTCATAAATGGCGGGATTGTTTGTGTGTATATCTATAAGTTAATGAGCTGGGGAAGAAGGCCAACCCCTCACTCCATTTTTTCCTACCTCCCCCAAATACAAAAGGCAATGACACCTCTGACAAGTGTCATGTTTTTTTGTATTTGTGAGTTTACCCGGGTATTCTTCTTTCAACAGAAAACCAGATTTTTCGGAAGAATCCGCTGAATGCCTTTTGGTCAATTCGTGGGTAAAATGCTTTGTATGATAAGTGGTTAGCATCATTTTCCGAGTTTATTCCGAGTTTTTACGAGTTTCTTCCGACTTTAACAGCTGTGCGTCCTTATCTGACAAGTTTTCTACCTTACAATTTCCTTTCAGCCGTCCATAATTTTTGTAATTATGCAGGTGCCCACCTAGGATAATAGAAAGTACGTGCTAAAATAAAATTACATTTGAATGAGATGCAAAGGCATCCAAAAAAAATTAACGATAGATAAGTTCTAGTAATACCAAACGTTGGCCTGAAAATTTTCCGCCCGGGTGCAAAGTTCGGTATTTTTGTTTTAATACACAAAAAACCGAACCGGACAACCAGAGGGAATGGATCGCCAGCAGTTGTTGCTGATGGCGTAAAAATCCCCAAAGGTTGACCTATTCCCACCTTCCCGTTGTGCAGTTTGCAGCGGGAGCCGCTCAACAGAGTTCAGCCGATCTGATGAGCGCACGGCAGCGAGCTTTGACCGTATTCTTGCTGGTCCGTGGGCCTCACCCCAAACGGTCACCCTGTCCACAGGATAGGGCACCCAATCTGGGTGTGCAGCCAAGACGGCTGTCTGAACGAGGTAAATACAACCAAATCACCTCATTTTCATCACGGGGTTCCCTTAAGGAAACAAAGGGAAACTGACAGGAACGGAGCAAAAGCCGTTCGAGCCCGATTTAAGGACTAACAGGCAGGTGCAGATTAATGTCAAACAAAGGTGGATTATCCTATCAAATGATGCAAGCGCTCCAGGCTATCTTCAAACCTGGATACAGCCGGCATGAAGATAAGCAGCATGGACGTAACCGGGACGTGATCCGCAGCATCGGGACCATGCAAAGTATGGTGGCGGATGTGCATGAGTTTGCGAGATTCATCCGCCGGCAGTGGCCGGAAGTGAGTGAAATTGAAGAGGTTGAACCTGTTATGGCGCAGGCCTTTATCGAAGAATTGATCCGAAGGGAACGCAGTGGCGGCCGGCTTGGAAGAGTGATGGCTTCGCTGCGCAAACTGGATCGAGCCTGCAGGATCACCCAGGTTATTGAAAAAAATAACCCACCGTTACTTCCCTATAAATCGGATGGGGGCCTGGGTGGCTTTCACTCGGAACCTCGTCCGGTGGCCTATTCACCTGAGCAAGCCGAACAGATCATTGCCTGGATCAACACCATCGACCCGATCTCGGCAAGGGTGCTGCAGGTCATGCGCAGGACCGGGCTGCGCATCCGGGAGGCGGTCTACCTGCGTGCCCAGGATATCAAAGTGGACACCTGCCTGGTCACCCTGGAAGGCAATGTGAACCACACCAAAGGCGGCAGACCGCGTCAGGTCCACATCCCACCAGAAGAAAAAGAGTTCCTGGTTGAAATGAAAGCTCTTGGTGAGGAAAATCCAACCGGTCATATCTTCCATGATCGCGGCTCTCTCCCGGATCGGGTCCGTGAACAGGTGCGTAAAGCCTGTGCAGCACAAGGGATCCACTGCCTGGGTACCCACGGTTTCCGGAAGACCTTCGCAGCCCAAAATTACAAGATGAAGATCGCTGCCGGTGCGAATGATGACCAGGCTTTATTGGATACCTCCATTCAGCTGGGTCACAACCGCAAGGAAATCACCAGCCAGAGTTATGTGCCACCACAGGATCGCAGGAACTAGATCGTTGACCAGTTGTATTCTCAATTCTCCTTCCAAGCGCTTATTGGAGATCTGCCAGTTGCTTTCCAGACCTCCCTATGCCCAATCCGACATTCTTTGTCTGGTGGATGTGGAAAGATCCAAAATTTGCCTGGAGCACAAGAACTGGGGATTATTGGCAACACTGGAGGTATCTGCCCTGCCGGCTTCCCAATCTTCATTAACCATGCATCTTCCGGAATATCCAGATCGGAGAGAAGCGAAGGAATACCGAACTGCGCTTTTATTGAAGTTAGAGCCAAAGCATCCAGAAGATCACCGCCTGGTTGGTACAGAATTAGAGGAACAACGGTTATTGGTGTGCCTAGCAAACGAACTGGACCAGGTCCGCTCAAAACAGCGGGATGCCGCCATGCAATGGTTCCTGCAAGGGTTGAGAATCTGGGGTGTCAAAAGTCTGGATCAACCGAGCAAGGGCGAAACACAAAGAGGATATCGAAATCAGACAGGCCAGATCGAGCATCCAAAATGTACCTTTGACTTTATGACCCAGGGTACGCCGGCTGAGTTTGCGGTCATGGCATACGCCTCGTTTGGGGTGGGCTGCACAGTTCTGAGCCCTGGCACCCAGAGAGAACTTCTCGAGGTTCCATCCGATATCAATCCGGTTGCTGTTCAATATCGCAAGGATGACGGCTTTCTCAACCTGTTGGTCCACAAGCTGCCGAACGGAAATTCACTGATCAAGGCAACGGTGTCTGCAAATGAATGCGGCTGGGGGTTGTGGAATGCATTGCGAGATGAGATGGAACGGCTGGGCTGGTTTTCGATTTCTCCCTTAGAAAATGTTTCTCCATCCACAACCACTGAACCCCAACAGAAAAATATTCCAGAATTCACCGTCCAAAAACTGGATATTGAACATCTTCCTCCCGAAGGTGAACACAGGAACGAATTGCCGCAGGTCTGGCTGACCATCCCGGATAGGGGTTGGGATCGGGAATGCATCCGGCTGTGGCATCGCGGCTTGACCAGCAAGGATATCGGCCGGCGACTTGAGAAAACGGACAAGACCATTCTCAACCGCTTGAACCAGCTGCGAAATGAATTTGGTGAACAAGCCGTGCCGTATCGCCATGCAACCTACCGCTCGGGATAAATCGTGATATTTCGGGATGTTTCGGGATATTGCCAAAAGGATATCCCTGGCAGGAAAATGGCATCGAAACACATAATCACCATTTATTTATGAGGAGTTAAATGATCAATCGCATCCGCATTATCCTTGAACAACCCGAATACTCTGCCCTGATCCAGCTATCTGCGCAGGAGATCCGCACTCCTGCCGACCAGGTCGTCGTTATCGTCCGCGATGAATTGATCCGGTGTGGACTGCTGCCGGCTGACAAATTGTCCTTTGGTCCTGACCTGATCAGTGTTGCTGAAGTGGCTCATCCACCAGAGGAGCTGTGCGAGATCGCGGACCTGTTGTCTGCTTATGGTAGGAAAATTCGTTTAACCATAAAGGCCATGGATGAAAAACACAGGCAAATCAATTGCATAAAAAAGAACACCGAAGTCAACGATCTTCCAAACAGCATGGAAAAAGAAGAGCAGCGCATTGGCTGATCTACTTGAAATCGCACGATCGTATGCATCCGCCGGCCTATCCGTGATCCCAGTTGGTAAGGATAAAAAGCCGCGCTGCCGGTGGGCTGAATTTCAAACCCACATTGCCGATGAAAGGACGCTGGAACGCTGGTTCAGTTCGCAAGGCAATATCGCCGTGGTAACCGGCAAGGTATCCGGCAACCTGGTGGCGATCGATTTTGATGAACCTCGTTTCTACCAGGCCTGGCTGGAGAAGGTAGGGAATCTCAGAACAGGATTGGTGGTACAGAAGGCTGGCCATGGATTCCATGTCATCTTTCGCTGCCAGGAACCCGTCCCCAATCTCAAGCTGGCTTTTGTTGCCGATGAAAACGAGCTGGATGGTCGCAGGATCGCCATCGAAATACGCGGGGAGGGTGGCTACATTTTGGTGGCACCCAGAATCCATCCCAATGGAGCCCCCTATACCATTCAATCTGGCAGCCTGACCGATGTTCCCACCATTGAACAAGAGCAGGCCAAGGCCTTATTACAGGCAGCCCGCTTGTTGGATGAGTGTCCCCTGACCAGCCGGCAGCAGAGAAAACAAGATCAGGCCCGTTCTTTTAACATGAAATCTTCCGGAAAACAAACCGATGTGATCGGCACTTATAACAGCCAGGTGAGGATCGCGGAGATCCTGACCCGAAATGGGTACCAGGTTTCTGGCGATAAGGCCATGCGACCCGGAGGATCGCATTTCTCGGTAGCCATCTCAAAGGAAAGAAATCGCAGCTATCACCATAACAGCAATGACCCATTGGGAGACGGATACTGGCATTCCCCCTTTGATGTCTTTTGTCTACTCGGACACCAGGGGAATATATCTGCTGCAGTGAGCGCGGCTGCAAAAATGCTTGGATTGAATGAAGACCGGGAGCAGTCTGAACCACAATTTGAGGGGGATGGAATGCCAGACATTCAGGTCAATCACCGTCCTATGCGTGATATTGTGGATGATTCAATTCAAGCGCTGATAGGAGCCAATGTTCCCCCGCTAATATTTATCCGCTCAGGGTTTCTGTCCAGGATCCGCACGGATGAGATTCAGACGTCATTCATCGAACCGCTCTCCGATGTGGCCTTACGCGGCCGGCTGGCCCGCATCGCCAACTTTTATTCTGAACGAACCTACAAGAAGACCACCTTCAAGGATCCTGTTCCACCTCCTTATGAAATTGTTCGTGACATTCTCTCGCTGGGTGCCTGGCCATTCCCACGTATCGAGGGGCTTATTGAGACCCCGACTATCCGTCCGGATGGATCGCTCCTCAATGATCCTGGCTATGATCCTTCTACCAGGTTGTATTACGTTCCCACGCTAGAGATCAAGTTGCCGCCTTTCGGACCTGACAGGAAAGAATCAGCTGTGAATTTGATCCAGGAATTGATGCATGATTTCCCTTTTGCAGATCCAGCCTCGCGTGCCAATGCCATCGCCCTGCTGATCACGCCGCTCATCCGGCCGGCCATAACTGGCAAAGTGCCACTGGCTTTGATCGATTCTCCCCAATCCGGAACGGGCAAATCCCTTTTGCAATCCGTGGTCGGTATGCTGGCAAGTGGGCATGAACCGGTCATCATCACTGTTCCCCGGGCCGCGGATGAATGGCGGAAAAAGATCACAGCCACCTTGATGAGTGGGGCTGCCGTGATCTCGATCGATAACCTGACCGAGTCACTTGACTCGGGTGAACTGGCAGCTGCCATTACCGCACCGGTCTGGTCGGATAGGATCCTGGGACATTCGGAGATGGTCCGCATTCCACAGCGTGCCACCTGGATCGCCAACGACAATAACCTGCGCCTGGGTGGCGACCTTCCGAGACGTTGTTATTGGATCCGCCTGGATGCGCAGACTTCACGCCCCTGGCAAAGAGATGACTTCCTGCATCCCGACCTGCCGGAATGGGTTCTCAAGAATCGCGGGGACCTGATCATCTCAATCCTGACACTGGCTCAGGGTTGGTTCAAGGCTGGCCAACCAGCAGGCGATGCTCCCAGTATCGGCGGATTCTCCGAATGGTCGCAAGTGATCGGGGGTGTCCTGGCTTTTGCCGGCATCTCCGGATTCTTGGCCAACCTGGAATCCTTGTATGAAATTGTGGATGACGAAGGTCCCCAGTGGGAAAACTTTCTATTGGCTCTACACGAGATCTTTCGACAGGACCCGGTCACGATTGCAGAAATATGCAAGCAATTAACTTCCAACCCTGAGCTGATGGAAATAATGCCAGACACATTTGAAACCCCAATAGAAGAGCGCGGCTATCTCCGCCCCAACTTCAAGAAGCGTTTGGGGAAGGGATTTATTCAGCGCCAGAATACCCGCTATGGAGATTCCCAGGTAAGGGTTGCACGCTTTTCAGATGACAGCCATTCCAAGGTTGCCCGCAAACCCCGCAATTTTGATTTGTGCGATTGACCGCTCATTATATAAGGTGAAAATGGATCGATGCAAGATTGATAATTTTGAAAACAATGTGATCGACCTGGTGGCAAAGATCGCACCATGGTTTGCACCTATTCCCACAGCCTTTCTGGTAGGCCGGGCTACTGTGGAGCATCTGGAATGGCCGGTCGCAATTGGGATACTGGCAGGGGCTGTGATCGAGTCGCTTGGATTGGTGACCTGTGCAACCGCTTTGGATCTCTATCAATTCAACCAGAACAGGCGCAAGAATGATCCGCCGGCACCTTTTGGGCTGGCAGTATTCTTGATCTTGATCTACTTCGTGGTGGCGGTCTTTCTAACGATCGTGTTGGACATTCAACCCGCCTGGTCGCTGGTAGCGCCGGCTATCTTCCCCTTGCTCAGCCTGGTTGGGGTTACCGAGATAGCATTGCGCAAGAATTATCAGGATCGTATTCAGAAGATCGCAAATGAGAAAGCGGATCGAAGAGCAGAACGTCAAGCGAGTTCCAGCAATAGACGTCAAGATTTACAGGTTCCTGGTCAAGCATCCCTGTCAGATATGCTGTCAAAAAATGGGCAGTTGGACATGAATCTAAACAAATTACAGGCTGGAAGAAAAGCAAAATTGGACAGCCGGCTGGACAGGTTACTTGACATCTATCATACAAATCCAAGCCTGGGGATCAGTGATGTTGCCCGCTTGTTGAATGTCTCCCGGCAGACGATCTACAGCTACCTGGAGCAGTTGGAGAAGGCTGGAAAGATCCGTCGTACGGACCAGGGCATCGAGGTGATTGAATGATTGAAAATAGATCAACCTACCGTTGTGCAGCAAATAATCAACGAACTTCATGCGAAAGGCTGAGTGAAAAAGCCAGTCTGAATGAGCAAGGTTCTGAATGCCGGGCAATCTTCTGGTATTTAGGATGATCGTAGGTCAAAGTACGATTAAGCCAGGGTCATGCTTCAATATGTGATCGTCAGGGTAGTTAAATAAATATGGCAAAAATTATCGAAAACGTACAAACAAAATATACTTCAGCTTTTGATGATTCATTATTAGTGTGGGCGGAAGCCTTCTTGAATGACCGAAAGGCACGCGGGGCTGCAGAAGGCACGATCTATTTTTATAGTAAGAAGCTAAAACTCTTCATTGGATACTGTGAAGCAATTGCGGTCGATCGCATCAGCCAAATAACACCTACCATGATCCGGCAATATTTGCTTTTCCTGGAGACCACTGGGCACAATCCCGGTGGAAGGCATGCAGCATTTAGAGCCCTGCGTGCTTTCCTGAATTGGTATGATGATGAGGTAGAGCCATCTTTTTGGTCAAATCCTATCGGTAAAGTAAGAGCACCCAAGGTACCAACAGATCCCCTGGAGCCAGTGTCATTTGAGAATGTCGCTAGTATGGTCAAAACCTGTGAGAAAGGCACCTTCACGGGAGACAGAGATGCAGCCTTATTACTCTGCCTGCTAGATACCGGAGCACGCGCAAATGAGCTGCTCGATGTTGACCTGGATGATATAAACCAGGCGCGAGGAGATATTCTTATCCGACAAGGCAAGGGGAGTAAGCCGCGACAGGTTTATCTGGGAAAATATTCCCGGCGAGCACTGAGAAAGTACCTTAAACATCGCGATGATAATAACTCTGCATTGTGGGTATCCGATCCTCGTTATGGTTCTGAGAGATTGAAGTATGATGGACTGCGAGCTGTCCTTCGTCGAAGGGCTTCTGAAGCGAAGGTGGTAGAACCATCCCCACATGATTTCCGGAGAGCCTTTGCATTATCTATGCTCCGGAATGGAACTGATCTATACACACTTGCAAAATTGATGGGACATGAGGGGATCACGGTCTTACAGCGCTACTTAAAACAAACTTATCAGGATACAGAAGCTGCTCACCGACGAGCAGGGCCTGTTGATAATTCTAATATCTTTGGACTAGGGTAGCTAATATTATTCTCCTGAGTTTATCATCCTAGTGTCCCGAACCAAGCCAATTTTCACAGATTTCACCTCGTATGGGATGTATGGTTCAGCCAAAAACTCCTAATTTTCTCGAATTAGTATCCTGACACCAGAAATTTACAGATAGCTGTCACCTGTATTGGGGTTAAATTGCTTAGTGTCCCAAAAAACTCCTTTTTACCCGTAAAATTGGGTAAAAATAGGTCAAATGATAAACTCAGGTTCTAATATCTTTGGACTAGGGTAGCTAATATTATTCTTTGATTATTTTGAGTAGTAAGTAGGGGCAGAATATATTGGCCGAATTTTAAAAGAAAAATTCCTAGATAAGGGATATTTAGCCAGATTTTGCCTTTTTATTCTTTATATGGGATCGAACCATCACAGCCTTGCGGCAGGAGGATATTAATAAAACTTAATATATATTTTGGTGAATTACAATTGAAGTTTTTCAAGTATTCTCACAATCTCAATAACACGATATTCATACGAAATTTATAGTGTTTCGACCTTAACCTAGAATTCAATTATTAAATGATACAAGTTAGGCTGTTTCACTTATCCCTGTTTTGATTCCTGCCCGATCAAGCATGGCTTCTGCCGCCTTCTGGCAATCCTCCATAAGCTTGCTTTCGTCTATACCTAATACCTTTCCACCCTGTAAAAGAATTTTCCCGTTTACTATTACAGTGTCCACATCATTTCCATTGGCATTGTAAACCAAGGCAGATTGTGGAGAGTGAACAGGAGCTATATGTGGACGCATCAAATCTACGATTGTGATATCTGCAAATAATCCCGGGTGCAATGACCCGATTTTTCCATCCAACCCCATAGCAAGTCTGCCGCCTTTGTAGTTCATTTCAAGGATATCTTCTGGCATCAGTGCCATAGCATCCATCGTACCAATTTTTTGTAAGCAAGCAGTGAACTTCAATACTTCCAACATGTCTTGTGAGTTGTTTGAACCCGGACCATCAGTGCCTAACGCAATCGGAATACCACGCTGAAGCCACTTTGTTACACTTGGAATGCCGGAAGCCAGATACATGTTGCTCACCGGGCAATGAACGATTACGCTGCCTGCGTCTGCAATCATATCCATTTCTTCCTCTTCAAGCCATACACCATGGACTAGTTGCCAACGCTCATTCAGTACTCCGATATCATGCAACCAATGTCCAGGAGTAACTCCGTACTCTTCTATACTCATCTGGACTTCCGGTTGAGTCTCGCTCAGATGAATATGGACGCCTACATCCCAATCCTTTGCCAGTTGGTTGATACTCTTTAAGGTCTCCTCCTTGCATCCCCAGGGAATCAATGGTCCAAATTCAACACGTACCATTCCACCATCTCGTTGATTCCAATCCTTCACAAGGCGCTCGGTCTCATGAAGTACCTGATATGTCGGTTCTTGAAACTTAGGATGATAGGGGTCGCGGTCAGCAAAACCGCGTGCCAGCAAAACGCGAGCGCCACTGTTATGGGCTGCTTCGGCAATCATATCCATATTTCTTGTGGAACTCTGCATATAATCCTGATTCAATACAGAAGTTGCCCCGCATTTTAGGTTCTCTACAAAACCTAAAAGTGCAGAAAGATAAAAATCCTCTTCTGTCATGGCCAATCCACCTGGCCAAATTGCAGTTTCCAACCAGCGGAGCAACGGCTTATCATCTGCCAAACCGCGCAAGAAAGTCTGGAAAAGGTGTGTGTGTGCATTGATCAATCCAGGAATGACCGCTTTTCCTCTTGCATCAATTATTTGGTCAGCTTCTTGGACCAGAACCTGAGGAGGATCACCTTCTTCAACACATTCGATTCTATTCCCGCGTATAAATACATAGCCCGGATTGAAAACTTCCATGGCGTTTTTTCGAAAAGGCATTACAAATCCATTGAAAATAAGTAATGAATCCAAGTTTATGTCTCCGTTATTTCCTAATTATATATTTATTAATTGTTGTGAACCCAAGGTAAATCACAGAGCTGGCGGGGTAATGCAACAAATAAGTTCCAGTTCCTCTTGTCCGACGGAGGAGAAATCTCGCAATAAGTTGCCATCGTAATAAATGCTATCTCCAGGGTGAAGAGTATAAACAGTTCCGTCGATATCAATCTCCAAACTCCCTTTAATCACGAACATCCATTGTTCGTTCGGCTTGGCCAGTGGAACGGTTATCCTCTTTACACCTGGTTCCATTCGGATCATCAAACACATCATCTGGTGAACAAGATCAGGGGTAAGTAATTCGTAACCAATTTTTGAGTCTGGGAAATAAAGAACTCTCCGTGATCCTTCCCTTATTATCGGATCTAAGGGGCCAGAGTTCAGGAAAAAAAACATGGGTACCTGTAATGCTTGCGCAATCGCTTGCAAGGCATCCAAAGAAGGGGAAACCTGATCATTTTCGACCCGGCTAAGATAGCCGGCTGTCATACTTATGATTTCAGCCAAATCTCTGAGGCTTAGCCCCAATTCAACTCGTCGCTTTTTAATTCGTTCCCCAATCAAGGTTTAATTCTCCTTTGTTCTATTTATTAAAGATATGCTTCCACTTTCAGTTAATGATTTTTTCAGTAGAGCAACATAACGATAATGACCGATCATTAAATGCAATTAAAAACCTTTGCATTTATTCAAGCAAGATTCCTTTTGATTCTTTCATCAACCCTAATCTTTCGAGGGTCGCTTCTGTTGGCCGACCATTGCGGCTCCAACCCCGCAAATCATAATAGCGATCAAGCATGGCATCAAAATCATTTATATGTCCAACTCGAATTACTTCCCCTAATACTGTACGGTTTGTCTCGGGATCAGTCACATTGGCACGTAATGTCAGAGGTTCTTCAATGAAACGCCTGGGAAGTTGGTCATCAGATCTATCAAATTCCTGACGAACATTGTAGAGTCGTTCAAGATTGATAATCCTTTCACCAATTTCTACCAATTTCTCTGTGGTGACATCGATACCAAGAGCTCTTAACCCTGGAACGAAATCTTCAGGAAGCAAACTGTATTCCTGCACCGTGCTGAATTTGCATACACCTATTGCATCGGTCACCGCACAATAATGTTCCCCATAAACCAACATATCCGGCTTGAAAGACTCATCATCCGGATCCATCAAACGATCCACAATTTCGGCAGGAAAGACTTTGCGCGCCAATTCCCAGTTTCCACCCAGATCAATCGCTGGCAATCCATAAAGATGGTCTGCACCACGGTTGGAAGTTGCATGCCCCAACCCAAATCCCTTAGAGAAACGAGGTTCCTGACGAGGCATTTCAAGTCCTTTGACATGCATTGCAAAATACCCTGCTCTGCCACCAATTTTAGCTGCTGCACGTTTAACCCCATCTGCTAAAATATCTCCAATTCCTTCCCGAAGGGATATTTTTTTAATTAACCCTAGAATGGTTTGTGGATCTCCCCATTCCAAGGTTAAATCTGAATCGTTAAGTAAACCATTTTGGTGGCATTCCATTGCAAAAGCAATTGTTACACCAGTAGAAATTGTATCCAGACCAAATTCATTACAAAGAGCATTGGCTTTCATGATCACTTCAGGATTCCCATTCCAGCACATCGGGCCAAGTGCATCCGTTGTTTCATATTCTGGTCCTTCCACTTCCACCGCGTATGGACCTTCCTTTACTTGCGATATCCTTGAGCATTTGATCACACACATCTCACAGCCCGGTTGGTCGATTCGATAGCAATTGAGCGCTTCGGCATCAATATCATCAATAAATGGCACTTGTGACAGCTGGTGGTTTTTCGCAGGCAGATCACCGGTCATATTCTTGGGTCGCATAAGAAAAACCGTACCATCCGCCTTAATAAAGCGATTTTTGGGATCCTGAAAAAGGTGTTTGCTGGTGGTACGCAATTCTGTAATAAAATCCGGATCGGTTTGGATATGTCGTCTACCTTTTACGTGGATCGCCTTCAGGTTTTTTGATCCCATCACAGCTCCCGGTCCACCGCGGGCTGCAGCGCGTGAATAATCGTTCATGATCGCTGAAATCCGTACAAGATGTTCTCCTGCTGGTCCAATGCAAAGGATCCGCCCGCTTTTACCATTTTTTGAATCTGCACCGAGGAGTGTTTCTTGTACCTGGCTCACCGTCTTCCCCCAGAGTTTATCCGCAGGCAGAATCTCGATCTTCTCATCCTTGATTTGCAGGTAAACTTGTGTCTGGGATTGTCCGGTTACAGCTAAAACATCGAATCCTGCTCTTGCCAGTTCTGGACCAAAATGCCCACCTGAATTGGCGTACCCGTAAGCATTGGTCTCGGGTGATTTGAAGGTAACATGATAGCGGGATGCCAATGGCCAGGAGGTTCCGCTCAAAGGGCCTGTAGTAAATATCAGGTAATTCTCTGGATCAAAAGGTTCAACACTCGGACCTACGAGATCAAAAAGAAGCTTGGCACCTATCCCCCGACCACCCAGGTAATGTTCTTTTAGAATTGGATCGGTTTTTTCGTACCGTATTGATCCGGTTGACAGATCCACAAATGCTGTGATGGCCACTTCTACCTCCGCCTCTTAACCTTGTTAAAAACTTGCTCAACTACCATTATTTACAAGTGTCATCACTTTAGCCACATCCGACATAATCTCAGGGGCTGATTCGACACCCATAATGGGCAACATGAACTCGTCGATTTTGTACTTCTTTATGAATTGTGTTAGTTCAGTTGCGCATTTTTCAATTGAACCCATAAAGACAAAAGGTTCCACCCATTCATCTTTGATCAGCTTGCCAGCTGCAAGCAAACCTCCACGGGCAGCTTCTCGGCGCAAGCTCTCCGTATCTTCCTGAGTCAGGTGAATAGCTTCCCTAACATTTTGTGGTGGTTCCAACAATCGATAGAACATAAGGGGTCGGACTTCTTCCAACGCCCTTTCATTCGTAACAATCATAGTTGAATAGCAGATCTTAGGCTTCTTGCCTGAGATTTTGGCACCCACTTGAATCTGGTCAATAAAATCCTGCAGGAAATCCTTGTGGATGAAATCTACAAGGATTCCATCCGCCATTTCACCACCCAAGGCGATCATCTTGGGTCCTCTGGCAGCCATCCAGATCTCGATATCCGATCGACCGGAATCGATGCGGGCACCTTTCAAGTGAAACAACTCCCCATCGAAATTCACCGCCTCATTCTTAAATAGGGCTCGGGAAATCTGGATCATTTCACGCGTTGCAGCGACCGGTTTGGGGCGATCCACACCCAATGGGATAAAGGTGTCAATGCCACCAGCACTGACACCCAGAAAAGCCCGCCCTCCAGATAACTCGTCCAAGCTGGCTATCGCTGAAGCAGTCACCGCTGGGTGTCGAGTAAATGGATGGGTGATACCGGTCCCCAGACGTAAAGTGGTTGTTTTTTGGGCAATTGCTGCCAGAGTGACAAAAATATCCCGAGTATCCAATCCCTGGTCGGCTGCCCAGCAGCTGTCGTATCCAAAATGCTCAGCTTCCTGGCAGATTTCAACCATCTGCTGTACTTTTACTCCTGGCGATTGGTTAATCCCGATTCCACTTTTGATCATCTTATGTCCTCCGAAATACAAGGATCATCAACTTCATGAGTACTGCTTAAATAATTGGCCTGAATATTACTAGATCAAACCACCTGGGCGATTAAAACCTGGAAAGCCAGACGCAAATCACCAATAATCACTAACTTTCCTGAAGCGAGGAGGTAAATGGATAATATCAACAATAGGACCCAAAGCATTGCGAAAACTTTCCCTTTCAGAGGATACCTAACCTGGTGGTAAAAAACCTTTGTAGGATATGCTCCAAAGGCTTTTGAATCCATAGCTAATCCTGTCGTCTGTGCTCGTCGCAGTGCTCCAAAAAGGAAGGGTACCGTAAAACGTCCCATACGTTGGACTCGATCTTTCAGGCTTTTGCCTGCCCCTGCTCCCCTGACCGTATGGGCTGCAGAAAGATCTGCATATTCTTCTTCCAACAAAGGTAAAAATCGTAACGCAAGGAATAAAGCCTGTGTAGCCCTAGCCGGTAATTTTAACTTCTCATGGGCACTAATAGCTAAATCACGCGGAGCTGTTGTCACCAGGAAGATCATTGAAGTACTGGCGAGGTTGATGACACGAAAACCAGCCGCGGCGCCGATCAAAGCCCCGCGAATAGAGGCTCTCAATGGACCCAATAAGAACAATGTTTGGTCACCTTGTACAAAAAACATTTGTAGTACAAACATCATTCCACCTAAAAGGTAAATATATCGTGAAAACCGCCAGATAAAGCCAGGCGATAAACGCGCAAGGGTCAAAGCCATAATGAGTATGACACCAAAAGTAATAAGTTGAATCCAGGCAATATTCAGCAATATGATCAACATACTCATGCACCCTAACCAGATCATTTTTGATATTGGGTCCAGGCCGTGCATGAATGACTTGCCCTGCCTATAGGCAAATTGTGTGCCGCCGCTCATATTGCCACCTCTTGTTTAAGTTGTCGTTTTGGGTCGAGTAGAAAGTTCAAGCTGTCTTCCACACAGGTTGTACAGCGGGCTTGCGAATTTAGCTTGCAGTTACGCCACCTGCAAACAGGCAACTGCGAGAGATGGGTTTTTTCCAAAGAAATTTCATCCACGAAGAAAGCTTGTGGTGCACTATCCAGTAGCACCTTGCCATCTGTCATGGCGATAACGCGATCCGCCCAATTGGATACAACCCGCATGTCATGGGTTACCATTATAATCGTGTGGCCCTGTTTTTGAATTTTTTGGCAGATCTTCATGGTTGAGACGGTATGCCCCCAATCCATTCCCATGGTAGGCTCATCCAGAATGATGATGTCCTGATCCAAGACCAGCATCGTGGCCACACTTAAACGTCGCTTTTCTCCCATGCTGAGTGTTAAAGGATGTCGGTTGATTAGACTTGTCAACTCCATTTCCATTAATACTTCATCAACGGTATTCTTTACTTTATCTTCTGAATAACCACGAATCCGCATTGAAAATGCTACCTCGTCGAAAACCGTATCTGTTACCAACTGGTTATCCGGATACTGGAATACATAGCCTACTTTTTCAGTTAGGCGTTCAAGAGGCATTTTTGCGATGTCCTGCCCTTCAAATAGAACGTGCCCTTTTGTGGCTTTTAGAAGTCCAACCATCAATTTTGTTAAAGTCGTCTTTCCAGCCCCATTTTGACCGACAATGGCAAGGAATTCACCTGGGTAGATATTCAAAGAAATGTCGTTCAGTGCAGGCGAGCGATAAGGGTAGCTGAATGTGACATGCTCGAAACTCACCTGGGGGGATTTTCCATTTTGATTGCTCACTATTTCTCTTTGAGTTGGAATAAATTCATTCGTGGCGGGTAATAACTCGGTCAGATCCTTACTTGTCAAAGGAAATTTGTCATCCGGGATTGCCAGCCCTCTACTTCTTGCTCCCAAAGCCATTTCGGAAATTTGTGGCAGATTAATTCCTTTTTTCATCAATTCATCGCCTTGCTGAGAAATCACCTGGCGGGGGTGACCATTTGCGATCAATTGACCTTTATCAAAGACGAGTAACCGGTCTACTTGTTCGATCAACTCATCAATCTTGTGTTCGATGGCAATAACAGTCAGGTCGGATTGGCTACGCAACTGGGAAAGTAGTTCAAAAACGCTGCGTGTCCCGGCTGGGTCAAGATTTGAGGTTGGTTCATCCAATACCAATATCTTTGGTTTCATCGATAATACTGAACCGATTGCAACCCGTTGTTTTTGTCCTCCAGAGAGGCTCCAGGTATGCATATCTTTGAAATCCCACATGCCAACCATTTCAAGAGAATTCTTAAGTCTCTCGCCAATCTCATTTCGTTCGAACATGAGATTCTCAGGTCCAAAGACGACTTCGTCTTCGACATACATGGCAACCAATTGTGCATCAGGATCCTGGAAGACCAAACCCACCTCAGTTGCCATTTCAGAAACCGGCGTTTCCTGAGGGTTGCGACCGTTAACGAGAATTTTTCCTGAATAGTAAACAGGCACGACCTGAGGGATTATTCCATTAAAGCATAATGAAAAAACCGATTTACCACTTCCGCTGGTTCCAAGTACCAAAACAAACTCCCCATCTTTGATCTCAAAGGATACATTCGATAGCATCGGACGATCCTCGTGGACCCAAACGGATAAATTTTCTGCAATAATCGACACACTAATCTCCCTTTCAGATCTTAAACTGCTTCAAAAGAATAAATGGTTTTTGGTCATCGGCACGAACCCCGACAAGATCACTTGAATTATCGAGTCGGGATTCGTCCAATGAAAATTAAAGATTAATCGCCACCGATTTCTTTAACAGAGGACCCAGCCAATCCGGTCTTTGCCAGGGCTTTGCCAAGCCAGATCGTGAGCGGTGCTGCCATCCAGGCTGTTGCAAACATGGCGATCCACGGCCAGAACCAGGCAGCGAAACCATAGTTGTAGATCTGGAAGTAGAATAAACCCCAGGCGTATTCCAAGGCGCACATCTCTGCAGCTATCAGCATCGGCAACATATCCCATCTCTTGTAGCGGAATATTGCAAATACAACTTCAACAGCAACTGCTTGAATGACATACCACCCAAAAGCCACTACACCAGCTGGATGTCCCGCCAGAATGGCGACAACACCCGCTAATAGTTGACTATACAGGGCAGCTCCTGGCTTGCGGATCAAGTAGAAAGCAAGAAGAGGAGTTATGAACCAGGGGAAACTTATCAAAGAAGAAAACCAAGCTCCAATATTTGGAATGGCGTAGGCCAGATTCCAAATGTACCCCCAACCTGCTCCCAGTAGACCAAATACTACTGCGATGACCGCCAAGGTCACAATGTCTTTTGTTACCCATTTGTTCTTCATTTCAAGAGCTCCTTTATACTAATGTTTGGATTGAATTGGAGAATAAAAAATCAAACCTATTTTTTTTCCGGATTAATCGATGTTCACCTCCTTCCTGATTTCTTGAATAATAAATACCAAAACGTTAACATTCTCTGGTTCCATATTATTCATATCGCATCGCTGCTGTAAATAGTCAAACCTGTTGTGAACGGATAAAGTTATTTCTTCACACAACTTTGTAGTTTTCGATCCATCATCTTTCCTTGTTCCATTGGTTAAGCACGATATTTAGTTAATGATTACTTATCTCGATTTTAGGTGAGTGGCAAGCCCCAACTTCTGGCTTCTTCCTTTACCCGATCGTAAATGTCCAACCAATCCTGACGAGGTTTTATTGTGATGGGATTATAAGCTTCCCAGAATGGTCTCCCTACCGGTTTGGTATCCATAACCGGTAAGTATTTGGCAACAGCCTTTTCAACGATTGTATTTGCACTATCGCGGCTCAGACCAGCTGCTGCACGTCCAACTTCACCATTGAACCGGGCTTCCAACCCTGTACAGTGATGCGGCACCACTCCTACAGCTGAACGAACTCCCAGAATCTGCGTGACTCCGCATGAGGATGCTGTAGTAGCCATGGCTACACATTCATAGAGAAGGGTATCAGTGAGCGGACCACCCACCGGGGAGGTCATCACAGTACTCATGATGTTCGAATTACGGGAAATGGCAGCAGTAGAAACGCTTACCGAACGCAGTATCTGGGGAGCTGTGTCATTGAATATGGATGGATGGGTGGGACAAGTAGAATGTTGAACTGCCATATAGACAACCTGCAAAGCGATCATTCCAGCCGTAATGATCACCGCCAACCCCTCTTCTCCGCCAGCCAACCCACCATAGATCGGGTTATAAAATCCGTGAATAATTCCATTCTGACGTACAGAATGAGCCAGTTTGTTAAGCAATTCATTATTGGTCTTCATTTCACCGACCAGGGCAATCATGTGCCAATCACAAGGCCGGTAACCGAAACGACTGATCGCAGAGAGATAGCCAATATCGCTCAAACCCATCTGCACTGCCCCAATTGCCATCCCCGGTCGACCGGCACGCTTGGCAGCCGTGAAAAGGAGATCAACTTCTTCCCAGGCAGCCACAATTTCCAATGGAGATTTTGTACGAGGGTCACGTCCGTGAGTGGTCATCAATGTTCCAGACGTAATGGTGTCAATGACCGATTCCTGGATATAGCTCTGCATCACAGGGAGGTACATCTCCTCGTTCAAATTGGTCCCGATTGGTCCTCCGACGATAAGAGGCGGGCGAGGATCCTCAACTTCCCGGTGGTATTCGATACGGGCGTCTGCTCCTTCACCTATTATGGCTTGGGCTGGAGCAGCTTTAATCGCATCTTCTATTTCCCGGCGTGTAAAAATCATCCGTCGCTGGGTACTTGTATTGTAGATGCCGCAATACTCAAAAAATTCCATCGCGGCTTGCCAGACGCGATCATTTAAAGCATCATCTGTTTGGATAATGTGGCTTTTATCAAATTTGATGTTGTATTTCTTAACAACTTTGGCGATCCCATCCGCTACGAATCTCAAATCAAACTCATGTTCGTCGGTCAATGGTCCATTATAGGAGCGATCTAGGATGTCCATCAGGCGAGTCATATTTTGCATATTGAAATAACCTCACTATAAGTACTTTGATTAATTGGTAGAGATGATCGCTTATGAGTGATCAATCATTTATTTTGTTACCAGAGCTCTGGCTTGTTTGACAGCATCGCTGGCATCCTTGCCGAAGCCATCTGAGCCAATCTTCTTAGCTGCCTCTGGTGTCATTGGTCCACCGCCAACCAGGACCTTAAATCTCTTACGGTCATTTTCGTTGGATTGAAGCAGTTCAATCACATCAGACATATAGGGTATAGAAGTCGTCAGTAGGGAAGACATGGCAATAATATCTGCATCTGTCTCACGAGCACGGCGTACAAAATCCTGGGCGGAAACGTTGATTCCCAAGTCGTAGACTTCAAATCCATTTACTTCCAACATGGAAGAAACAATATTCTTGCCAATATCGTGAATATCACCAAAAACTGTACCAATCACTACTTTCCCTGAAGAGGCTACTTTCTGTCCTGCTTCCAGTCTGCTTTCCATTTCCTTATGAATTGCCTTAACTACATCAGCAGCTTCCATCATTTCGGGTAGGAATAGTTCCAATCGACTAAAACGATCGCCGATATCCTGCAAACAAGGGACAATAGCCTTTTCGAAAATGTCCTCTATTTTGTGACCTGAATCATTGAGCTTCTTTGCTTCAGACACGCCTTCTTGTGAATCGCCGTTTTCAATTGCATTGATAAGATTTTGATATTCCGGAGAGATTTCCATTCCTTTTCATGATCCTTTCATTACGATAATGTTCAAGTAATTATTTCTTAAATAATCAAATGACTGGAATTATTACCCGTGTTAACCCAAAAAATCTCTTTGAAAGAAAAATCCCCACTAACAAGGATACAGTTAGAAGGGATTTTTGCACATGGATTGCTACTACTAATTTGCTACGACAAATCAGCGGATAAGCAATTAATTTGATGGTAGTCTGAATTATAATCATAAGACAGAAAGTACCTAAATGAATGTTCCGTTATAATCAATAATGTTTACTTAAAGTTAACATTACACGAAAAATTATCCATTGTCAAGTATTTCTTCATTACATCACAAGCGACATCACTGCTTTTTGCACATGCAGCCGGTTTTCAGCCTCATCAAATGCTGCTGAAAGCCATCCCTTGCCCTCGGTCTTATCGATCACTTCATTGGTCACTTCAAAACCGCGATCGCAGGGTAGACAATGCATATAGATGGCATTTTTGGCTGCCATATCCATGATCTTGCTGGTGCAGATCCAATCTTTATTCTGGTCGAAGATCGCCTGGGTTTTCTTAACGTCGGCTTCACCTATCGGGGGTTGGAAAATTGGAGTTGCACACCAGGCTTTGGGATAAACCACATGAGCACCCTCCACACCGTCTTTGAAATCATTGGTCAATCGGAATGAACCCCCAGCAGCCTGGGCATATTCTTCACATTGTGTCATGATATCTGGAGCCAATTCCATTCCCTGGGGATGAGCGAGGGTCACATTCATGCCCATCATGGTCGCATACAAGATGGCTGATTGCGGAACAGCCCGCGGTTTATGAATGCTGGGTGAATAAGCCCACGACATGGTGAAGTTAACCCCTTTGAACCCACCAAATTTTTCTTTTACGGTCAGGACATCTGCCAATCCCTGGAAAGGATGGTACACATCATCTTCCATATTTAGAACCGGGATATCCGCCCAACGGGCAAATTCCCTCAACATTTCGTGCGCGCCACCATATTCCCAATCCACCGGATCGCCATAACAACGAATAGCGATTGCATCACCCATCCGATCCAGAACACGCGCCACATCCGAGACTCGTTCCGTAGCGTAGGCCACTTCCCGACCTTCCATGGCTGGTTTGTATATCTTATCTGGATCCAGGTAATGGGCATGTCCACCGAGTTGGGTCATGCCGGCTTCGAAAGAGTTGCGAGTGCGTAAAGACTGATTGTAAAAAATCATGAAAAGTGTTTTACTGCGCAGCATATCATCATGGTAAATTCCCTTTGCCCGTTCGAGCTTCAAATCTTCTGCTACCGATAAAACAGTTTCAATTTCCTCTTTGGTGAAGTCTGTTTCGGCCAGGAAATCACGGCCTTTAAATCCTGTTGTCTTCATGTATTGGCTCCTAAAAAACAAAGTGTGTGATTACTTGCTGGGTCTACCCACCGGCAATAGCCGGAAAGATCATCATTTCATCCCCATTTTTAAGTGGGGTTTCCAATCTACCTTCACCTACAAGCTGTTGATTCAAAAATATTTTTATATATTTGCTGAATTCTCCTTTCTGAAATAGAACCTGGTGGAGCTGTTGTGAGGCATTTTTGTCAAGGTGTTCCACCACATGGCGAAGGGTCGCTCCTTCTGGTAAGGACACCTCAACCTTCCTTGTGCCTGCATAACTAGCTAGGATGTTGAAATAGCTTATAGAAACAGTTATCTCACTCATAATTCATCTTCTACAGGACCAGTGTAAGGCTCAGCCCAGCCTAGTGCAGCTCTTACCTGTGCTCCGGATCCTGATCTGAAAGATTCATTTAATTTATCAACTATCGCTTCTAGGCCAAGACGTTTCAGGGTTTCCGTTGTCGGAGTTCCAGTGTCAGAATCCCAGCCGCGTAAGGTGTAGTATTGAGGAAGCATTATTTCAAGATGACAGATACTTCCTTTTGCATTTCCTGAAGGGGATGGCACTTGTGTCATGCGCCAAGGGAGGACATCATCGGATTTCGAAATTCCATGAATGGCATTGTAGCTGCGCTGTAGGTTGTATATCCGTTCTCCAATTATCTTCAGCTTTTCTTCATCAATTTCCATGCCTGTCATCAAATGAATGGCTTTCGCCTGTTCCTTCCAATATATTTCCGACATAACGAAAGTCCCACCTGATTTACAATTTCCACTCGAATCTACAATCGCACCAAAATCCTCACCATCCTTGACTATAAAGGCTTTATAACGAGTTGCCAATGGGTCGATCAATTCAGGCATGTATTTCTCACCGTACCGCCGAACACCCTCAGATGGATATCCCGTCTCATCAATTACAGGAAATGCTTTTAAGTGGTCAGCACCTCGAGATGAGGTAACGTGAGCCAATCCCATGGATTGTTGTGCCCGGCCATCCTGGGCAGAGATATCTTGACCTTTCACATGCATGGCATAACGATCCGCGTTGCGACCAAGGATTTTGGCCGCCCGAGCTGCACCTTCCGCTAATAAATTCCCAAGGAAACCTTCCTTGAAAGCGATGCGACGTAGTAATTCAAGGATTGTATGTGCGTTACCCCACGAGAGATCTAGGCCATCCCATTCCGCTGTTGATAAAATGCCTTTCTCTGCCAGCTCCATGGCAAAAGAGATAGCTCTCCCGGCTGACATTGTATCCATTCCAAGGTCATCACAAATTACATTTCCCTTGAGTACAGTCGATAGATCGCGATTCAGGACACCAGCACCCAGCGAATTAAGAGTCTCATACTCAACACTAAAAGTTTTTACCTCTTGGTTATCTTCGCCAACGTAGGAATATGTTTTGTCGCATCCAATAGGGCAATCAAAACAGGCAATATCCCGGACAAAGTGTTCCTGTTTTAGAGTTTCACCTGAGATTTCTTTGAACCCTTCAAAGCTGCCATATTGGAAGTTCTTGGTGGGAAAGCGCCCCATCGGGTTCATGAGACTCACCAACCCGGGTGTACCGAAACTTTTTACGCCGGTAAAGAACTCGTTTTTACGCAATATTTGGTGGAGCTTGTAGGAATAATCTCTCAGGCCAATCGGATCATGCAAGTGGATTCCCCTGGTTCCACGTACAGCTATTGCTTTGAGATTCTTTGAACCCATTACCGCTCCCATGCCTGAGCGGGCAGCATGGCGACTAAAGGACACCATAATTGCCGCATAACGGACCAGGTTTTCACCTGCCGGTCCAATAACGACAGTCTTCACTTGAGGATCGTGGAGCTCTTGCTGCAACCAGGTCTCAGTCTCGTATCCTCCCAAACCCCAAAGATGCGAAGCATCACGCAACTCCACCAAATCATCTTTAATTAATAAATACACTGGAGAACTTGAATGTCCCTCAAAAATAACCAGATCATACCCTGCAAATTTCAATTCGGGTCCCAAGCAGCCCCCTGCGTTGGAATCTCCGTAAATACCGGTCAACGGTGATTTAGCAATAAACTCAACTCTCGATGAGTTGGGCATCGGTCCGCCACATAAAGGACCGGTAGCTAATATCAATTTATTCTCCGGACTGAGTGGATCAACTTCGGGTGGAACTTCATCCCAAAGAATCTTTGTCCCAATCCCATTCCCACCCAGGTAGAGTTCTGCCCATTCTTCAGGCAAATCATATATACTGATATCCTTGGTCGTAAGGTTGACTCGTAAGTATTTTCCAGCGTATCCAGTATATGGAAATGGACTCATTTTTTTCGAATCCCCCTCCCAATCCCAGTTCCATAAAAATTCGGATCCAATTGCGACAAATCTGAACAGAGCTGATCAAATATTACTTGTCCGTCCATTTCAGAGTTTGATTCAATATATTGAAGAGCTTGCGGTTCACAGACTTTTACACACCAAGGGTCACCATTGCATTGGTTACATTTGACGGCAACCGCTTTTTCTTTCTTACCTCGCCCTTTTTGTTTTAGGAATCCGATAGCGCCTATTTCACAAGCTCGAATACATTTGCTGCATCCCGTGCAAAATTCCTCCTGAATAATGACTGCTCCTGTGTTCTTATCCAAAATAATAGCTTGTTCTTCTGGACAAGCTGAAATACAAGGTTTTTCAGAGCAAGGCACACACAAAATGGGCAAAAAAATATTATTAACATAATCCTTATAGACATGTATTCTTGATAATTCCGGATTTATTAACCCTTCCTGATTGATACTACAGAACTCTTCGCAAGCCCTGCATCCCGTACACAATTCAGGATTAACCTTGATCAACATGAGCAACCTATCATAAAGTAATAACTCATCAGAAAACCGCCGGAGTGAACACCGAAATCCATCGAACTGGTTCATCTTGTGAGGCGCATTCCAATCGATGGAGAGATAATCCTTCAAAATAGATCGAGTCGCCGGCCATAAGTATAGACTCTCCCGATTCCAATTCAACCAACAGCTTTCCAGAAAGAACATAGATAAATTCTTCGGTAGGTTCGCGCAATGGTCTGGCAATATTTCCGCTTCCCGGATCAAGACAACCTAAAATCGCTTCCATTTTTCTATTTAAATCTTGGGTTAATAATTGGTAGGTTATACCGTGCCCTGGGAGTGTAAGCTCAACACGCGCATCATTCCGGACTACTGGTGAATAAACCTTTCGCTTAAAACTGATTTCATCTACGGTAGTACTTTCAATCGTTGATTCATCTCGATCAGTAATAGACTGACTTGGAATCAATGTAAGTATCGAAACATTTAAAGCCTCTGAGATACGTCGTAATGAATCAAGAGATACATTGGTTTTTCCGTTTTCAACCTGAGAGAGGAAAGATGCTGTCAGGTTTGTGCGGCGAGCCAACTCACGCAAACTCAGGCCTAGCTCTTGCCTGCTTTGCCTTATCGCGTGGCTGGTATGCGATTTACTCATCATAAATTCACCCAATCTAAAACCGTTAATTAGATAAATTGTGGATAATAACCTTAAATTTAATTTATTGGATTATAATTCCAAAAGGCAACATGTCAAGTAGCAGTTATCAAATTGTTAATCAATACTTGACAAACGCTAGGAAACGGTCATAATTAAGCAAATTATCGACCCAAAATTGATAAGAACGGTAGATTTTGTTGTTCCTTACTTTACAACATGAAATCATGCTACAAATTAATTTTTTGATAAAAATCAGGTTTTTCAACATATATGACTTATAAAAGTCAAGATCCAAACCTGCCAGGAGGCAAATGATGTCACAGAGAGTTGCTTTATACTTACAGGATAAGCACGAGATACAATCTGAGTTGGATATCGTCCGATACGCTGAGGAGCGAGGTTTCAGTGAGATATGGCAGGCAGATACTCGCCTGGCACGCGACTGCGTGGTCATGATGAGTGCATTTCTAGCTATCACAAAACGGATGAAATTTGGTTCTGGTGTTTTGCCCATCTGGACACGAAATCCGGCTGTTATCGCAGCTACATGGAGTTCGATGTGGGAACTGGGGGGAAAAGTGAATGGGAAAGGACGTCTTATGTTAGGTCTTGGCGCATGGTGGGAACCTATTGCCAGCCGGGTCGGCGTAGAGCGTCGCAAACCCCTCCAAGCGATGCGAGAAAACATAGAATCCATTCGCAAGCTTTTCACAATGGAAGAAGTGACCTATCAAGGCGAATTTGTTCATCTCGATAGGGTATCGTTGGATGTGGCCTACGGAGATAAATCTCCTCGCGATATACCGATCTACATTGGTGCCACGGGTGATAAAATGCTGGAGTTGGCAGGAGAAATCGCTGATGGGGTTGTCCTGAACTATGTCGTTTCGGTTGACTATATCAAGAGGGCAGTTGCCCTGGTAGAGAATGGAGCCAGGAAAGCAGGAAAGACTCTTGCTCAAATTGACCGTCCCGAACTACTCGCCTGTTCCCTCTCAGACGAAGATCCCGAAGCAGCAATGCTGGAAGGCAAAAAACTTGTAGCATACTACCTGGCAACCGAACCTCACATCATGAAGGCAAGCGGCGTAAGTGATGAATTACTTGAAAAAGTACAAAAAATTGTGAGTTGGCCAGCCACCGAAGCAGATTACGTCCGAGCCAGCCATGTCATCCCGGATGAAGTGGTACGTGGATTGATGGCAGTCGGTACATCTGCAGAATGTCGAGCGAAAGTCCGCGAATATGTGGACGCAGGGGTAACCTGTCCAATCCTTTTCCCGCTGATGTTGGATATCCGGCCACTCGTAGATGCCTTTGCTGACGGATTCTAGGTGATTTGATAATGATCTGGTTCATATTAATAAGGTGAGGTAACCATGAATTTTGATCTTGTTATTCACGATGGAACATTGGTGCTTCCTAATGAGAATCTTGTTGCTGACCTTGGAATCTCTGAAAGCAAGATCGCTGAAATAGGTAAAAACCTAATTGGAGCACGGAATATTGATGCTACTGGTAAGTTGGTTCTACCAGGTGCTGTGGATCCGCATGTTCACCTCGACATGCCTGTTGGAGCAACTCGCTCAAGCGATGATTGGGCAAGTGGTACGATCGCTGCAGCTTGCGGGGGAACCACATCCATTATTGATTTTATCGAACCTGAACCTGGCCAACCCTTGCTGCAAGCCTTGATATCTCGTGAGATGGAAGCAAATGGAAAAGCAGCCATCGATTATGGCCTGCATATGACCGTACGGGATGGGTTGGCTGAAACGATTGCCCAATTGCCTGGAGTAATCGCCCATGGTTGTCCATCTTTTAAAACTTACCTGACCTATGCTGGTTTTAAATTAGACGATGCTGCCATGCTAAAAGTCTTGGAATCTGTTGGAACATTAGGTGGTCTAACACTAGTGCATGCTGAGAATGACGCCATCATCGAACATATAACCCATCAGCTTGTCTCGGCCAGAAAAACAAATCCAGCTTACCATCCTGTTTCACGACCTGCTAGTGCAGAGAGTGAAGCGATCCATCGAGTTCTTACATTTGCTAAAGTTGCCCATGCATCCATTTATATCGTTCACATTTCAACTGCCGATGGCGTCGAGGAATTGGCTCGAGCCCAGGGAAACGGTGTAATCGCATTCGGCGAAACATGTCCTCAGTACCTGCTACTTACAGAAGCAGAATACAAGAGGCCGGATTTTGAAGGCGCTAAATTTGTATGCTCCCCTCCCCTCCGAACGGAATTTGATAACAAACAGCTATGGAAGGCTCTTTCAGAAGACACCCTTCAATCAGTAGGAACGGATCATTGCCCATTCAACTATTTCGGGCAAAAGGATCTTGGACAAGACGTATTTACCAAGATTCCTTCTGGTCTGCCAGGAATTGAATCGCGTTTGGCATTACTATATACTTTTGGTGTCCGGGCTGGACGCATATCGGTCAATCAATGGGTAGATTTATGTTCAACCAATCCAGCGCGTATTTTTGGACTTTATCCCCAGAAAGGATCTCTTTTACCAGGTTCAGATGCAGACATCGTTGTTTTTGACCCGAATCGTAAAGTTGTGCTTTCATCTACTATGCTTCATGAGCATGTGGATTACACACCGTATCAGGGTTTTCAATTACACGGCTATCCGGTTATGACCTTGCTCCGTGGTGATGTTATTTCTGAAGAAGGAAAATTTACAGGACAATTAGGTTCCGGACAATTCATGCCACGCTGGGTAGAAGACCTATGGAGTAATAAGAATATTAGAGAATCACAAATCTAATACTATTATATTAATGCTAATAATTATTATCGGAGTCTTTTTATGATAATCCTTCCAAGTTGGTTAATCGTCCAGGGTAAAGAAGCACCACGACCTAATTGGGGAGTGCGCATCCTTAATGATAAGATCAGCGACGTTGCCCCAAATGCAGATTTGTGTAATAAATACCCACAAGACGAGGTATTGGAAGCGAATGGCAGGATACTTTCACCCGGCTTTGTTAATACCCATACACACCTTTATGGCGTTCTGGCTCACGGTATCCCCTTGGATAAAGCCCCAGAAGGTTTCTGGCCTTTTCTTCAAGATTTTTGGTGGCCAAATGTGGAAGATCGTCTTGATCAACCAATGATCGAGGCAGCCACGGCCTACCAATGTTCCCAGATGGTTCGGGGTGGAGTGACAACTTTTTACGATTGCCTCGAAGCACCTAATGCTTTGCCAGGTTGTTTGGAAGCCCAGGCGGTAATTGTGCGAAATTTAGGGCTAAGAGGTATTCTCTCTTTTGAAGCAACTGAACGTTCCAGCCCTGAAAATGGCCAAAAGGGCTTACAAGAGAATGTGGATTTTATTGTCAGTTGCCAGAAAACCGGCGGCCTCCTTTCTGGCATGATGTGCTTCCATACCACATTTTCTTGCTCTGCTGACTTCATTCAAAAAGCTTTTTTAATGGCAACCAACCTTGGTGTAAGTGTGCATATGCACTGTTCAGAAGGATCTTATGAACCCGATCAGGCGTTGGTAAATTTTGGTATGCGACCAATCCATTACTACGATTACCTGGGTGTTGCAGGGTCTAATATGTTGGCTTCCCAATGCGTACACTTGGATGCAAAAGAAATAGCTCTGATTGCAAAGCGAGGCATTCGCATGTCACATATGCCTCTATCCAACTGTGAAGTTGGAGGCGGGATCGCTCCGGTTCCGCAGTTGTTAAAAGCCGGGGTCACCGTGGGTTTGGGTAGTGATGGTTATATTGATGATTTCTTCGATATTATGCGTGGAGCTTTTTTGATCCACAAAGCAAATCAGCAAGATCCTCGTGTGATGCCAGCCGATCTCGTCTGGTACCTGGCAACCGAAGGAGGGGCAAAGGTTCTGGGTTTGGAGAAAATCGGCAGGATTGAGGTTGGTTGGCAGGCCGATCTGCAGTTGATCTTCCCGCAATTACCTACATCTCTTGAAACATGGAATCTCTACGATCAACTGATTTTATATGGGAGTCAGAACTGGGTAGAGACAGTTCTTGTCTCAGGTAGGTTACTTGTCAAAGATTACAAGGTTGAAAATTCGGATATCACTCAACTTCGCAAGTCAGTATTTGAAAATGCTCAGCGTTTATGGAATGTTATTTAATTCATGTAACGTTAATAAAACAGATTGAATGTTTTTAATGGATAAATTCTAGCCATATTGAGTTCTCTTCTGAAAGCAATTGCAGATCTTCCGGGTTGTCAAGATCAAATGCCAAAGATGGTGTTCTTACAATTTCGAGCCTTGCACCAGCCTGTTTGGCCTGGCAGCAATGCCTTTCAAATGAACCTGGGCCAAAATCGTACCCCATTAGTCCCGGAGGTGATATGAGAAGAGCATTTGTGCCATCTTCGTACTTGTCTGGAGAAATCACAACAACCGGAGGATTCTCGCCTAGAATAATTAATGGCAGAATGTCTTTCTCAGAAAACAATGGCATATCGACCGGAAGAATCAACACTCCGCTTATTGAATCTTTTTGAGCTAAGGTTGTGGCTCTGGTTAAAGCTGAATTCAGGTGTGGAATACCTTTTTCCACTATATCTTTTGCTCCAAGATCTCTTGCAATTTTGAGAACATTGGAATCCTGACTGACAACAAAAACCTGACCTATACTCTTTATAGATACCAGTGTCCTTACTGTGTGTTCTAATAACCTCGTATTCAATTTGATGCGATCTTCGACAGACATGGTACTCGCTAGGCGAGACTTACCCATTTGAAATGACTTTACAGGGACAATTGCATAAATCATCATTTTCCTGATTTTACATCCATATGAATACGTGCAGATAGCTTCTATATAATAAGCCTGTATGTTTGTCTAAAACAACGAAGATTTCAATTCTAGTAAGAAAAAATGACTTGAATTATCTCTTTCCTATTTTGTCAATGTCTTGGTTAACCTTGTAAATCAAGACCAAAATCTGTTGAAAAAGAAAATCATGTCATAATCGAGGTTCCGATCATTCTGCCATCAACTTACTGGTCAAGTGGAGATTTTAAATGGAAAAATATTGTGCCTATTATTCGTTTTTTAACACACCTGTAATCCGAATACCGGCATGAGTGGATCCATATTTCTGGTTGATTCCTATCAATATGCTAGTTAAACCTTCAAGTACAACTGAATTCTCAATGGGTCCTGCATCCCAGCCATTAAAGCCTGCCTCTTTTACCATTACAAGAGTCATATTGCGTGCTTCTTTGCTGGTACCCGTGACAAGTACATCACAATCACAACCCTGTGGCCCTTCGACCAGATTTTCATAAGAAATATTTTGGAAGGCAGCTGCCAATTGGACTAAATTACCGAGAATAAGTTGTGCTTCCTGGGCTGCACTTCCTTCGGGTGGCATCTGAACTTTGGATACTTTGGGCGGCACAAGAGGAACTGTCACGTCAATCAATAATTTTCCTGTAAGAAAGTCTTTTATGCTTTCAAGAGTCGCCCGGTGTGCAGAGTAAGGGACAGTTAAGACTGCAATCTGGCAATATCGAGCAGCCTGTTCATTGGACATACCTTGGATAATAATATCACTGGGAATCATCTTCCTTATTTCATCGGTTACTTCAAGCGCTTTGGATGGATTTCTAGAGCCAATAATGATTTCATAACCGGCTTTTGCCCATCTATAAGCCAATCCCTTGCCTTCCTTTCCTGTACCGCCAATTATCGCTATCTTTTGTGATTTGGTATTTTCAACCATGAAACCCTCTTTGTTGCAGAATTTATTATTAATCTTTTTTGAAATCCTCTTTAAATATCGTCAAATATAACACCAATCCATCTTGCTTTTATTCAAAGCTGCATGAGCACCATTCTAATGACCTTTTAAAAAATGGATGAGCCTGTATTATCAGTTCGAGATCGCAATAACAATAATATTTTTTGATATGCTTGTTGTATTTTCTTTATAGAAATTACCAACTGATTAGTTTTTTGTTGTATACTAAATAAAGAAATCCTCAGTGTCCTTTATGAAATCGACAGCCGGAGGATTCTTTAGAATTTTTTTCTCGCCGAACACCCCCAAATATGGGGTATTTCGCCAGAAAATGCCTTAATAATCTATATATGGGGCGAGAGGGGGTCGAACCCTCACAGCCTTGCGGCCGGTGGATTTTAAGTCCACTGCGTCTGCCTATTCCGCCACCGCCCCGTGGTTATGATTCTACCCAAACCCACGAATACGTCAACCCTTTGAGTGGGTTTTGTGGTATTTGGCATATAGCGAGAGTATATGCACCCACCAGGGAGATTGTTTTGCAGACATTGTCCCCTTGCCAATATTCTTTTTCAGTTCGTCCACATTCTCAAACGGTTCCAAGCAGATCGTTGCCATGCCCATTTCAAAAGCAGCGTGTGCATCCGATCCGGCAGTCATTGCCAGGCCATGTTCATTTGCGAATAACATGGCCTTCTGGTTTGCATCCGGAACCATACTCCTGGCATTAAATCCTTCGATCGCATCCACCATTGGCAGAATTGCCAAAAGGTCACCCTTGTTCCAGCTTCCTTTTCGCATATGGTCAAAAGGGTGGGAAATGCTGATAAATGCATCCTGATCCCGCAAAATTTGGATGGTCTTTTGCGGAGAAAGACCAGCCGGGACGTATTCTTTTACATATGCAGCCAATATTTCTCCGCTTGCAGTCATAATTTCTTCTCCGACGATCACATGGGTTGGATCCAAACGATAGGCTTCAAGGGCTCCTTGAATTGTATTATGGTCCGTTATAACAATCCGATCCAGTCTTTTTTGGAGACATATTTTTACCAGGGTTTCTGGCTTGGTTAAAGAATCTCTTGAATATAAAGAATGACAGTGAAAATCCACTCGCAATTTGTTTTTATTTTCGATGGCATCCATTTTCTTATTCATCCTGGCTGGACGAAGCAGGTCCGAAATTTCTAAATCGTTTTATTTTTAACAGATCCGAAGTTATAATAATTATCATGACAACAACTTTACCCAACTTTGTATATTCCGTCGAGGTTGAACAGGCATTACACTCCTCCAAACCACTGGTTGCCCTTGAATCCACCGTTATCACTCATGGTCTGCCGTATCCCAAGAATCTGGAATTGGCACTTGGCATGGAAGCAACCATTCACGCCGAGGGCGCTTGCCCTGCCACCATTGCCATCCTTGACGGAAGCATCCATGTAGGTTTAACCAAAAACCAGATGGAAAAGCTGGTACAAGAGAAAAATGTCCGCAAGATCAGTCATCGTGATTTCGCAACCGCCATCGTAAAGAAAGAATTTGGAGGTACGACGGTTGCAGGCACCCTATTTGTAGCCAATAAAGCCGGGATCAAAGTTTTCGCCACCGGTGGCATAGGTGGAGTCCACCCGCATTCTAATTTTGATATATCAGCCGATTTATCAGCCTTATCCCAAACTCCCATGATTGTCGTTTGCGCAGGTGCAAAAGCGATTCTGGATCTACCGGCAACACTTGAAGTACTGGAAACTAAAGGCGTACCGGTTATTGGTTATCAAACCAATGAATTTCCGGCTTTTTATTCATCCGGAAGTGGTTTACCGGTCAGCGCACGCCTGGATTCACCTGAAGAAATTGTGGAATTTGCTTTATCACACTGGTTGCTTGGGTTTCAAAGTGCAGTGCTGGTTACATTGCCCCCTCCTGCCGCATCAGCCATATCTGCGCAAAAAATCAATTCAGCTATCGAACAGGCTCAACAGGAAGCAGAAGAGAAGAATATTCATGGGCAGGCATTGACCCCTTATCTTCTATCCCGATTAACCAAATTAACCAATGGAGCAACATTAAAGACCAATATTGATCTTTTATTGAACAATGCCCACCTTGCGGCACATATTGCCTGTACACTTTCCAGAACGGAATCAACTTTCAATTAATCCTGGAATAAGGTGTTCAGGAACCTGAACTGCCACCACTTGCCCTCGTGCAGTTATGATGTCATTTGCAATTACATTAATCTCAACAACAACTTTTCTACCTTTGATTTCTTTCACGATCCCCCTTAATTCCAGGATCACATTTAAAGGCGTTGGTTTAAGATAGTCAACATGCAGGGATGCTGTTAGATATCGGAGTGGGGGCAGCGAATCCATTGAACGGTTTTCAGCACGATAACCTGCAGCCGCAGCAGTTCCCGTACCGTGACAATCCACTAGGGATGCTATTAAGCCCCCATAAACGTAGCCGGGAATTGAAATGTGATAGGGCTCTGGTTTGAATAAGCAGATGGATTCTTCTCCATCCCAATAGCTTTTTATCTGATGCCCAACATCATTGAGTCTGCCGCATCCGTAGCAATGTGCCATATGGTCTGGATAGAAATCTTGAAATGGTTTTGTTGCCATGTTGCCTCGATGATGTAAGAATAAAAATTACGGAGTTCTTGTCGTTGATGGTTGCGGAGTACTGGTCAGTGTCTGGGCAGGTGAGGTTGTGGAATCCGGCGTGAGTGGATCCCCTTGAACGGTAAATTTACTCTCCACCTTGAAAACCTCTCCTACAAATATTTGAACCTGGTAATCTCCTGGCTTCCAATCTTCCGGAGCAGGATCCCAATCCGTATATCCCCAACCTCCCTCAACTCCATCCCACGGCTTGGTTTCAAAGAAAACCAATTCTCCCTGGTGGAACCAAAGGGCTGTCCACTGGGAATTTGGGGTCATGTTATTGTAAGAAAATACAGCGTATATATGACCTACCGGGATTAAAAACAATGTTTTTGGGTTTACAGCCTGCCCATTTGCCGTTCGATCGGAAAATTGCAATGGGCTGAAAACCGCATCCGGATTAGGTGTTACCAAGCTTTCAAATTTTTCAAGGATCGCAAGGGGCAGGTATGGGGTTGGGGTAAATGTAGGGGTATTGGATATGGCGGGAGTAAGAGTGATGGTTGGCGTCAAAGTAATGGTCGGAGTTAAAGTAATTGTGGGTGTCAGTGTGATGGTCGGCGTTTGGCTGGGTTTTAGGGTGGGCTCATAAACAGAATAAATTATTGGCTCAGCAAATAGGCTTAATATCAAAGTGCAAATACCCAGGACAATAGACAGGCTGATCAGGCGCCATCCATAGACTTCGCGTTCGTGTCGGATTCGATAGAAAGTATTCTTTCTACCAGCTTGGATTGCTCGAACTCCAACCCAAACACAAAAAAGCGCGCCAATGATGGCAATAATACTGGCAGTCACAGTAGCAGCGTGGATATCCAGTCTCATTTATATTCCTCTACAAGACATGTATTAAATTATAGCATACCCGAACCTATTAATTTTTTCATTGATTGACATACTTTCGTTACTGGATTAAACTCTTTTTGTATCATTTCAATAATTTGGGTGATGGTTGGAGTATGAAAGCGAGCCAAGTTGTCTTTCATACTCTAACCCCCATCTTTTATGAGAATATATCGCCATCTCATAATAAGAATTAGAAAGTAGGTAATTTTAATGAGTAATGATGTATTCCTTACAGCAGACGGTGAAAAAGAACTAAGAGAAGAATTAGTCAGATTAACAACGATTGAGCGTACAGCCCTGGCAGCCAGGTTGCGCGATGCGATCCAAATGGGCGATCTATCAGAAAATGCTGATTATAAAAAAGCCAAAGAAGATCAAGGGTTTCTGGAAGGCCGAATTCAGGAGTTGGAATATATTTTACGCAATGCCACCATAATAGACGACAAGGCAATCAGTAAAGAATACGTCTCAATTGGTGCCAAGATAACTATCCAGGAGGATAATGATTCCCCCGAAGTGTATCACCTGGTTGGTGCATCTGAAGCGGATCCACGCAACGGAAAGATTTCACATGCGTCCCCCATAGGTCGTGCACTGATGGATCGTCAGGTAGGTGATGTCGTTGAAGTCAGTACTCCCGGTGGTGTTATTAACCTTAAGATACTTAGAATTGAATAGATTTATTTTAAACAAAATAATTGGCGTTTCCCTTATAACGCAGGTTTGATTCCCGGCTTATATTAAACGGGGTTGTCTATTTATCCAATTGGAGAAGTTTTTTGCCAGATGGCCAACTCCAATGTGACTCGGTTGAAAAAACTCTCCGCTGGTAGTGCACCCTGCCCATATTCTATTTCGGAGATGGTTGCTATCATTTGAAGGGTGGCGGTCTCGAGGGTTACACGTTGACCTCGTTCAACCATTATCGGTTCACCTTTCGCCTGCAAGCGCTGGTAGGTAGAAGGATCATTATAAGCATGTGCACTCATCAATACTTTCGTTACGGTTTGGATATCGTTCTTATCAAACATCCAAACCTCAAAAGCGCTAACTTTTTTGGGATCACCCACCCCAATTGTTTCTGAGATGCCTATACCACATTCTCCCAAAAATTCGCCAGAGGCTGAATCTATGCTGAAAGAGTCATCAAAAAGATCATCACCACTGACATAGGTGGTTACAAATTGTGCAATAGGTGATTGCTCGCCTATTGCAGAATAATCGGTCATCTCCACCTGGCGGGAATAATCCCCGGCTTGTTGAGTCGGAGTACCTGCACCAAGGCTTGTATTTGGTTTATGTGGTTTAAGGAATTTAATAACCGCATACAATACAACCAGGATTGCCAATATTGCCAAGGCAATCAAAGCGACCCGTCCGGTTGAGGAGCTGCTGCTTGCTGCGGGAGTCTCAGTAACCGTGATAGGTGTTGCAACCTCTACATTTGATAGAACCAGGTTGGAGAATTGCATGATCAGCGTTGGATCCTGGCTGCCCGGATTCTGCTGGATGGTTTCGAGGCTGCCTTTTGCTAATTCACCCAAAGACTCCCATCGTTTTACGGCCAGCGACTGGTTTCCATTTAAACCATATGAATCAATTGTCATGCGTAAATAATCTTCCTGGTAAACAGCATGCAATAGAGACGGTGGCGCGTCCTTCCATTGCACTGGTTGGATCCCCCAGCCCCATGACAATCCCAGCCCAAAACCAAGAATTCCCGCAAAAATTCCCAAGATAAGCGGTTTTTTGAGATATGCAAGTAATGAATTCATGTGTCTCTCCTTTTCTTACCCTGTAGTATATCTAATTATACAAATACTATCAGGAAAAGACAATGCATGCAATAGAGCTAAACTTCTTCTGGAATCACATTTTCAAGTAGAAAACTCTCTTCACAATCAAGACAAAGCGCTTCTCTTTTGTTGGAAATCACAAGCATCCCTTTACAATTGGGGCATGGAGTTGAGAGAGGCCGTTTCCACGAGGTAAAGTCGCAGGTTGGGTAGTTTGCACACCCATAAAACACTCTTCCCTTGCGGGTTTTGCGCTCGACAATATCACCATGATCCTTGGGGCAGAATATATCAATTTTCTCGAGCCAGGCTTCTGTAAAACGGCAATCAGGAAACCCACCACAACTGATGAATTTGCCATAACGCCCAAAGCGGATTACCAGGTCTTTTCCACATACCGGACAGGCTCTACCAACCGGTTCAGGCCCAGATTTTGTGACAGGCATATCATCCTGGGCGTGTTTCACCGTAATTGCAAAAGGATCGTAAAATGTTTTGACTACATCAACCCAATTTTGCTCGCCTGCAGCCACATGATCCAAATCACTTTCCATACGGGCAGTAAAACCCACATCTACAATGTCAGGAAAATACTTCACAATTAGATCGTTTACAAGAATTCCCGTATCGGTCGGGAACAATCTCTTTTCTTGCCTGAGAACATAGCCTCGATTTTGGATTGTAGACAAGATGGGAGCATATGTGGAAGGCCTTCCAATACCATTCTCTTCCAACGCTTGAACCAAGCTGGCTTCGCTGTATCGCGGTGGGGGTTGTGTAAAATGCTGTTCAGGGATTAATCGAACCAGATCTTGCTTTTGTCCTTCTGATATGGAAGCCGGTATCTTCACATTCTCTTCATCCGGAGAGGCTTTGGCATCTTCATCCCTGGCATCCTCATATACTATCAAAAATCCAGGAAATTTTACAGATGAACCTGAGGCGCGTAGTAAATAATCATGGGCTGATCCCTTACCAGAAATATCAACAGACAAAGTGTCATATATGGCTGATTCCATCTGCGATGCAACAAATCTTTGCCAGATCAATTGGTAGAGCTTGAATTGGGCTGGTTCGAGGAAAGGTTTTACTTTTCCCGGTTCACGCAGCACAGAAGTTGGGCGGATGGCTTCGTGTGCTTCCTGTGCTGCGACCGCACGTGTTTTATATTCCGGTGGAATTCCGGGCACAAAGTCGTTACCATATCTTTCAGATATATATTGCCTGGCTTCGTTGCGGGCTACATCCGCGATATTAATTGAGTCAGTACGCATGTACGTTATCAATCCAGTTTGTCCACCCTCGCCTACATCAACCCCTTCATACAATGCCTGAGCCAAGGCCATGGTGCGTTTTGCAGTAAACCCCAACCTGCGGGAAGCTTCCTGCTGCAAGGAACTGGTGATAAAAGGGGCTGATGGTTTTCGTTTTCTCTCACTACGCTTTAGTTTACTTACAACATAATCTGCTTTTTCCATATCGCCCAGCAAAGGCTGAACGAACTCTTCTTTGGAAAGATCCGGTTCTTCCCCATCCACACGAGCAAGTTTAGCAATAAATACGGTTTTTTTACTTTTTTCTCCCTGGGGATGAAATTCTGCTTCGATACTCCAATATTCGACTGGAACAAATGCATCAATTTCGTTCTCCCTCTCAACGATCAACCTGAGAGCCACGGATTGAACACGCCCGGCTGAGAGTCTGCTTCTTACTTTTTCCCACAAAATTGGGCTGATACTATAGCCAACCAATCTATCCAAAACCCGGCGGGCTTGTTGCGCATTCACCAGGTCCATATTAATCTCGCGCGGGTGCGAAAAAGCATCCTTAATCGCACTTTCGGTTATTTCATGAAAAACTACGCGGCGGGATATTTTCTCATCAATGTCTGCTGCCTCTGCCAAATGCCAGGCAATAGCCTCACCTTCGCGGTCAGGGTCGGTTGCCAGATAAATTTCAGCAGCTCCTTTTGCCAACGTCTTAAGCTCTTTGACAATTGTTTTCTTTTCATTAGGGACACGGTACTTTGGTGTAAAATTATTATCAACATCCACTGATAGTTGGGAGCGTAAGAGGTCACGTACATGCCCAACTGATGCTCGTACGGTATATCCCTTGCCTAAAAATCTTCCGACGGTTCTGGCCTTGGCTGGAGATTCTACAATCACTAGTTTACCGCTTCGATTATCCTTTTTTTTCGGTGCAAACAATCCTTCATGGGCCGTCGTTTTCCCAATCCGGTAAAGTGTAGTACCACATACTCCACATGTTCCGCGGGTAACTGGAGTTGAAGCTTTGTTAAAGCCTGCCTGGGGATCTTGAATCTCTCGTTTTGTTTTACACTTCATACAATAGGCATCCATGAAGATCCTCCTAAAGATATCTTTCCCGCTCAGAGTTCTTTAAGTTCTTAACTGCCTGTCGAACTTCCTGGGCATGATCTTTCTTGCATACCAAGAGTACGTCCCCTGCATCCACTATTATCAAATCATCCACTCCAATTGTGACCACCAATTTGCCATCATGGTTCCCGTAAACCAGGCTTGAATGCGTGTTGATAGCCATATGATGTCCACTAAAAACAATATTTCCGTTTTCATCCGGCATTAACACTTCGAATAACGAATCCCAGCTGCCAACATCGTTCCATTCTAACCCCGAAGCAGGTAAAATTGCCACCTTGGTGGCATTTTCCATGATCCCATAATCAATTGTCTCCACCTGTAAACCAATCCATGCTCTTTTCAAGTTACGAGTCTGATCGGGTGTACCCCAGGAACTTATGATCTCATCCAGCTTTTCTTTTAGGGTTGGCATTTGGAGAGAAAACTCATCCAATATCCTATCTGTACGCCAGACAAATATCCCGGAGTTCCATGAGTGATCTCGATGAGCTATCATATCCCGGGCTTGAATTTCATCCGGTTTTTCTTTGAATTTTAATACCTGATAAACCGGATAAGGGAATTCCTCAGGGAGCGGTTCACCTCTTTGGATGTATCCATATCCAGTCGCTGGAAAAGTAGGAGTAATGCCAAGTGTAACCAGGTATCCACACTCGGCTACATCCATGGCTATTTTCATAATATGATGGAACAGATCAATATTCGAAATGTAGTGATCCGAAGGTAAAACCGCCATGATCGCTTCCGGATCACGAGAATGTATAACTGCAGCAGCCAGACCCACCACGGATGCTGTGCCGCGTGGCTCAGGTTCCAATAAGAAATTTTCCTTAGGGATCTCAGGAACCTGTTTCTTCAATTTGGAATATTGAGCTTCAGTGGTAACGACCAGTATCTTTTCGGTTTGGAAGAGACCTTGCAATCTTTCCACAGTCGTCTGGAATAAAGATTGATTCCCAAGCAAAGGCAGCGTATGTTTCGGATGGCTTTGGCGTGATAAAGGCCACAGCCTGGTTCCACTTCCACCAGCCATGATTACAGCATAAAAATGTTTCATAGTTTATTCACCAGATATTCGGATTGTTCTTCACGCACAGCCACATAATTCATTCCACCCACCTGTTGTACCATACCTTTCAGTTCCATCATTACCAATGCAGCAGAAACGCTCTCAATAGCCAGTCCTGTTTGTGAGCGAATCTCGTCCACGTGCAAAGGTTCTCTTCCAAGAACATCTAAGACTTTGGCTTCAGTAGCGTCCACAGGAATGGCATGGCGAACGACGCGTTGCTCATTGACACGGGTCAAATTGAGAGTATCCAATAAGTCCCGTCCGGAAAGTAACGGGTGCGCCCCTTGTTGGATAAGACGATTTGTTCCCTTACTCTGTGGAGCCAGGATATTTCCCGGCACTGCAAATACATCCCGTCCCTGGTCGCCTGCAAAACTGGCAGTGATCAATGCACCACTCGTTTCAGCTGCTTCTATGACCACAACTGCCATGGATAATCCGGATATAATTCGGTTGCGAGGTGGAAAATTGGAACTATCCGGGGGTGTACCCGGAGCATAATCGCTGATCACGGCACCCTGGTTTATGATCTGGTCTGAAAGGCTTCTATGCTCTGGAGGGTAGATTCGATCCACACCGGAACCCAAAACTGCGATCGTTCGGCCTCCCGCCTTAATAGCTGCCTGATGAGCGATTGCATCCACTCCGCGCGCCATGCCACTAATGACTGTAACTCCATTTTGAGCCAGGTAAGAGGCTAGTTCATCGGTAACCTGGCGTCCATAAGCTGTTACTCTCCTGGTTCCGACGATCGCAACAGCCCAAAAATCATCTGCAATCAAATCCCCTCTGACATAAATTACCGGGGGAGGCTGGTCAATCTCCTTCAAGCGGTTAGGGTAATTGTCTTCCTGGCTTGTAATTACCACAATCCCCTTGGATAGAATTTTCTCATAATAATTTTCAAGATTAACACTTGAACGCATTTGAACAATATTTTCAACGATCTTGCTGCTTAGACCGGTATCACGCAGTTGGGATGGTGTGGCTTCCCATGCTTGTGCAAGATCGCCAAAGTGCTCGTTTAAAGCACGCAAACGGACCGCACCAATTCCTTTAACAAGATTAAAACCAACCCAGTATAATTTTTCGTTCATTTCTAGAAAGAATTCTAAAATTCTCCCAATTGATTTCTTAAACCCAAACTATTCCTGGGGGGAGATGTGCAATTTTCCTATAAGTCCATCAAACCAGGCAGGATATGGACAAGGATTTCTCTTTTCTCAAGATCAACTTCCTTAATAACATCAGGGATCGCTGGTAGTAAAATGTCTTGTCTGCCTGGACTGGATACCACATAGACATCATTCGCCCCGGTTTCAATAATTTCGCTTACCTGGCCAAGTTCCTCATCCATATCACTTCTGACTCGTAAGCCAAGAATTTGATCAAAATAATATTCACCCAAGGGCAATTTGCTTCGCTGTAGTAATGAAGAAACGTAAATGCGCTGCAACCGAAACTCACCAGCTTGCTCGGGTGTATTTATCGCATCAAGTCGGATCAAAAGCCCTTGATTATGATGGCGGGTGGAAAGCAAAGTCACCGGTTTTCGTTGCTCACCCAAGTAAATCACAGTGCCGGGTAAAATGACACCCTGATAATACCTGTCAATTTCCACGAGGAGCTCGCCTTCCACTCCGTGAGGGCGACGAATTAAACCTGCTTCAAAAAAAGCAGGCTCGCCAGCAGTTGGCGAGCCTGCCGGTCGGTTAGTCACACCGGACACTGTACGCTTATGGTTCAACTACATCCAATGTCACTTGTTGTCCATCACGTTCAGCTGCTACTCTTAGTAAAGTACGGATGGCGTTTGCCACACGGCCACCTTTGCCAATGATCCGGCCCATGTCTTCTTTATCTACACTTAATTCCAGGGTGATATGATGCCCGCGGCTATTTTCGCGTACTTCAACTTTATCAGAGTGTTCAACCAGTGATTTGGCAATATATTCTGTTAATTCTTTCATGGCTTATTTATATTTATTTACTCTGTGTCTTTGGGTTTATAACACGTTCCTGGTTGGCTTTCTCAACTTCAGCCAGCAGGGTTTCAACATTTTCTCCAGCCTTAAACCTGGAAAAACGATCGAGCAAGCCATTGGACTTGAACAACTGCTCAACCGATTCGGTTGGTTGAGCACCCTTGCCCATCCAATCGTAAACTCTGTCTTCCTTGACACTGATTGTAGCGGGTTCTGTGCGTGGATTGTAGAAACCCAGGATCTCTAAGAACCGGCCATCACGCGGGCTTTCCTTATCAGCCACAACGATGCGGTAACTGGCCTGGCCTTTTAAACCAACACGACGTAAGCGAATTCGTACCATCGAAATCTATCTCCTTAAACAAATATATGCAGTAGCCACTCAAAATAATACCTGGTTTTTACTTTTGAGTCGATACTAGGTTCAATTTTGCAGTTCACCTGGAAAGTTGAGGTGCACGAAAGGATGTGCTTCTTTCCAACAAACTGTCTAACCAAACAGACGTGAAAGTCCACGTCCGCCAGTTTTCTTCATCGTCTTAAAAAGTCGCCGCATCTCCTGGTACTGTTTCATCAATCGATTGATCTCTTGAACATTCGTACCCGATCCACGTGCGATCCGCCGTCTCCGATTCGCATTCAAAATATCTGGATGGCGACGTTCCTGTACCGTCATCGAGCTGATGATGGCTTCGGTTCTTTTCACTTGCTTCTCAACATCATCAGGAGATATGTTGAGCGCCCTTTGGCCAAGCCCTCCCGGAAGCATTTCCATAACCTGGCTCATCGGACCCATCTTCTTGGCTGAACGCATCATTTCCGCCAAGTCTTCAAAGCTGAATTCTCCGGTGGAGAGTTTCTTTGTCTGGTCCCGGACTGTGTCTTCATCGTAGGCTAATTCGGCTCTTTCGATCAAACCGAGCACATCGCCCATTCCCAAGATGCGGGAAGCCAATCGCTCTGGATTATACACCTCCAAAGCCTCTAATTTTTCCCCAGTTCCAATGAATTTAATTGGCACTCCGGTAACTGAGCGGATTGAGATGGCAGCCCCGCCGCGTGCATCTCCATCCATCTTGGTGAGAATGAGCCCGGTTGGAGAGATCGTATCTCTGAAACCTTCGGCTATATGCAAGGCTTCCTGTCCAACCATGGCATCCACAACCAACAAGATTTCGGAGGGTTCCACTTTTTTAACGATCGCTCTCAATTCATCCATCAAGGCGTTATCCAGTTGGGAGCGCCCTGCTGTATCTATGATCATGACACTAAACCCACCATTTTTTGCTTTTTCATAAGCATGCCTGGCCAGCTCAGGAGGTTTTAATCCTGGATCAGAGATAACTGGAACATCCAAGCTTTTGCCTAATATCTGTAGTTGTTGGATTGCAGCCGGGCGGTAAGGGTCACCTGCCACCAGTATGACCCTCTCGCCCTTGGAACGCAGTAAGTATGCCAGTTTGCCAGCAGCCGTTGTTTTACCAGATCCTTGCAGGCCAACCAGGAGAATGATCCGCGGGCGAGGTCCAGTCAGGTTCAACCCTTCAGGTTGTCCAAGAGTCGCGATCAATTCTTCGTTGACGATTTTAATGATCTGCTGACCTGGGTTTAAAGCTTTCGAAACTTCATGCCCAATAGAGCGTTCACGAACCCGCGTTACAAAATCTTTGACCACACTATAATGAACATCTGCTTCCAATAAAGCCAGGCGTACTTCCCGTAAAGCTGCATCAACGTCTTCCGTAGAAAGCTTACCTCTACGACGCAGTTGATTGAAAACCTGGTTTAGGCGACCGGTTAATGTCTCAAACATGTATGTTCTTCATTAGTTAACATAAGCCCAAGAGTCGTCAGATTTTAGCCCAGAACCAGTGGATGGTCAAGGAGGTTGGAGGCGGACGCTTCAGTACCAGAATCAAATGAACCAACGAACCCTTTTCGGTAAAATTATCTTTTGAATTGACACTTGAGTCAGTTTCAGAATAGGAATAATTTCTCAATTGCGCGACTTCTTTCACAAAAGGGGGTTATAGTTAGTTGGTAAATCAATTAACCAAGCAATTATTAGCCAGGAGGAACGAAAACATGTCCAAAGTTGCTGTAGTAACAGATAGCACGGCCTACTTACCCGGCGATTTGCTATCCAAGTACAACATCACTTCTATTCCACAAGTATTGATCTGGGGCGAAGAGACTTTCCAGGATGGTGTTAACATCCTGCCCGACGAATTCTATAAGCGCCTTGGAACCACCAAGGTCATGCCCAGTACATCCCAGATCTCACCCATGACAATGAAAATCGTTTTCGAAAAGCTGCTGGGTGAAGGGTACGATGTCTGTGGTATTTTCCTTTCATCCAAACTTTCTGGGACGATCCATTCAGCCACCCAGGCTGTCGATATGCTGTCCGAGGCAAAGGAAAAGATAGCGATTATTGATTCGGAAACTACTGCCATGGCAATGGGTTTTCAGGTATTAACAGTAGCTCAAGCTGCTCAAGCAGGTACTTCATTGTTGGAATGCAAAAAACTTGCTGAAACTGCCCGCGAGCACACAGGTGTCTTGTTTGTGGTCGATACACTCGAGTTTCTACATCGGGGTGGCCGCATTGGAGGTGCTCAAAGATTGCTGGGAACCGCGTTGAACTTTAAACCTATTCTTGAGTTAAAAGATGGCAGGATTGAATCCTTGGAAAAAGTTCGCACGAAAAGTAAAGCTTACGCTCGCGTTTTGGATATATTGGTTGAACGGATCGGATCGCAATCTAATATCCACCTGGCTACGCTGCATGCAAATGCTGAAGCCGATGCCAGAGCTTTGCTCGAAAGCGCGGCATCCCAACTAAAACCCATGGAGACAATATTTACCAGTGTCAGCCCTGTTATCGGAACTCACGCAGGTCCCGGGACTGTTGGATTGGCATATATGGCAGGCTGGAAGTAATTCTGAAATTAGTCTAAAATAGACCCGGCATTTAACACGCCGGGGCTATTTTTTTTGATAACTTGCCTATCCGTATAAGATGTCCCTTTAAATTATCCATTCAAAATAATACCGAAATTAGTTTGACGATTTTTTCCTAATCAAGTATAATCCACCTTCGGCAAATTTTCGAACATGGAGAAACTGAAATGGACACAATAAAAACCCCCGCGCCTGAAAACGCGATACAACCAAAAGAAAAACTCACAGGAAAAGTTATAAAGACTACTCTGGCAGGGGCAATCTTGGATGTCGGTCAGAATCTTCCTGGTGTAATACACATTTCTCAATTAAAAGCTGAATCTGTGAACCGGGTGGAGGACGTTCTCCAAGTTGGGCAATCGGTGGATGTATGGATCCGTCGGGTAAAAGAGGATCGAATTGAACTGACTATGATTGAACCCATGGGTCTGGAATGGCGTGAAATCAAACCCGAAATGGTGGTTAAAGGGAAAGTTGCCCGCCTGGAATCTTACGGCGCATTTATCGAAATTGGCGCAGAACGTCCGGGGCTTGTTCACGTGAGCGAAATCACTCACGGTTTCGTGAAATCACCCTCCGAGATCCTGCACGAAGGTGATGAAGTCGAAGCCATGGTGTTGGAAGTCAATCGTCGTAAAAAGCAGATACGCTTGAGCATTAAAGCCACCCAGCCAAAACCTGAAGAAACCGTCGTAGAAAGTAAACCTGAACCGCGCAAGGCTCAAACGAGAAAACCCAAAAACACAAATTATGCGGATGATGTTGTGGCAGCTTCAGAAGCTTCTGAACCCGAACAAACAGTATTTGAGATCGCCTGGCAGCAAGCTTTGCAACGTGCTGAAAGCAAAAAAAGTCAGAAAACAAAACGTACAAAAAATGCAGATAAAGACCAGGAAGAGCTCTTGCACCGCACTCTTGAAACCCGTTTGCCCACAGGTTAGTTATTTGAAGTGCATTATTTAATCTCGAGGCTGTCTTTATGGACAGCCTCTTTTTTATTCCAATCATCCTACTTGGGGTATAATTATTTGGTTATATCGTGGTTGAGGATATGCCCCTCCACGATTTTTGATATTCAAAGGAATTGATTTATGGAATCTGAAAACAATCTGCCATCCGCAAGCGAATTCGTTGGCTCAGTTCAAATGGTGGACATTGACGAACAAATGCGTACTGCCTATATCGATTACGCCATGAGCGTTATCGTTGCACGTGCCTTGCCCGATGCCCGCGATGGTTTAAAGCCTGTTCATCGACGCATATTGTTTGCAATGCAGGAGTTGGGCATGCGCTCCAACTCTGCTTACAAGAAATCTGCCCGCATCGTTGGTGAAGTTTTGGGCAAATATCACCCCCATGGAGATGCTGCTGTTTACGAATCCATGGCACGAATGGCTCAGGATTTTTCCATGCGTTATATGCTCGTGGATGGGCAGGGAAATTTTGGTTCCGTGGATGGCGATTCTCCAGCTGCCATGCGCTATACCGAAGCGCGCCTGGCAAAAATGGCTGAAGAGATGCTGGCTGACATTGAAAAGAACACGGTAAAATTTACCGATAACTTTGACGGTTCTTTACAGGAACCCCAGGTACTCCCATCCAGGTTGCCCAATCTACTCTTGAATGGTTCTTCCGGTATTGCTGTTGGCATGGCGACCAACATTCCTCCCCATAACCTGAAGGAATTATCTGCCGCCATAATCTATCTGATCAACAATTATGACACCATCGATGACATCCCTGTTGAAGATCTGATGAAATTCATCACCGGGCCTGATTTTCCAACTGGAGGCATCATCGTTGGGAAGGAAGGTATTGAGCAAGCCTATGGAACCGGAAGAGGCCGCATTGTTATACGCGGTCTGGCGCATATCGAAGAAATGAAAGCCGGAAGATTCCGTATTGTGATCACTGAAATCCCTTACCAGGTAAATAAGACTACTTTAATTGAAAGATTTGCAGACCTGGCTCGTTCCGGTAAGATTGACGCCATTTCAGACTTGCGCGATGAATCCGATCGTAGGGGTATGAATATCGTCATCGAGCTCAAGAAAAATGCTCAACCCAAGAAAGTACTTAATCAGTTATTCAAATACACCGCCTTGCAATCAACATTCGGGGTCAGCATGCTGGCATTGGTGGATAATGAACCGCGTACACTGCCTTTAAAGAAGGCTCTTCACTTATTCATTCAACATCGCCAGGATGTGATTACAAGGCGTATCAAGTTCGACTTGGATAAAGCCCGGCACCGAGCGCACATTTTGGAAGGCTTGTTGATCGCTTTGACAAATCTGGATGATGTGATTGATACCATACGTAAATCACCGGATGCAGACGTAGCCAAGGAACGTTTGATCACACGCTTCAATCTCTCCGAGATCCAGGCACAAGCCATTCTGGATATGCAACTACGCAGACTGGCGGCACTGGAACGACAGAAAATTGAAGACGAGTACAAACAAACCCAGGCGCAAATCGCTTACTTTGAAGACCTCCTGGCGGATCCTAAAAAAATCCTGGCAATCATCCAGGAAGACATGAATGAACTCACTGAAAAATATGGCGATGAACGCCGTACTCGCATTGCTGTGGAAGCCAGTGAAGGGTTCAACGAGGAAGATCTTGTCCCGGATGAGTCCGTCCTGGTCAGTATGACCGCCCGCGGCTATATAAAACGCGTAGCAGTAGCATCTTATCGTTCCCAAGGGGTAGGAGGCAAAGGTGTCACGGGACATTCAACCAAATTGGAAGACGAGGTCATCAACCTCATACCGGCTCACACTTTGGACACCATGCTTTTCTTCTCGGATCGGGGTAAAGTTTACTCAGAAAAAGTCTATCAGATCCCAGACGCAGACCGCACAAATAAAGGTATCCCTTTAGTCAATATCCTATCTCTTGATCCGGGGGAAGTTATTACAGCAGCCGTATCTGTTCCCAAGTTTGATGAAGGCAAATTCATTACCCTCGCCACTACCAAAGGTCGCGTCAAACGCATGTCCCTATCAGCCCTTTCAGCGGTTCGTCCCTCTGGAATTATATCAATCAATCTGGCTGAGGGTGATGAGTTGGGATGGGCGCGCCTTACAAATGGAAAAGATGATGTCATTCTTGTCACTGAGCATGGACAGGCACTTCGTTTTAGCGAAGAAATTCTGCGGGCAATGGGGCGCACGGGAGCAGGCGTGACAGGCATCCGCCTGGCTGACCAGGATAGACTCGCCAGCATGGAAGTGGTTGAGCCTGATGGAGCCCTGCTCTTGATTACAACTAAAGGATACGGAAAACGTACACTATTGACTGAGTATCCATCCAAAAGGCGGGGAGCTCGAGGTATTGCTACCACCAATAAGAAGGCTTTGGGGTCGATCGGCCTCATTGCTTCCGCCAGAGTAGTTCAAGAATCGGATGATCTCACCATTATCTCAGCCAATGGACAGGTACTACGTGCCAAAGTTAAAAACCTTCGCCTGGCAGGTAGGGCAACCAGGGGAGTAAAATTGATGGGTGTAAAAGAAGGAGATCGAATTGTATCCCTGGCGCGCACATCCAGTGCAGAACTAATAAAGGTAGGCGCGCTAAATGACGGTAACGATAATGATAACGGTACAGAACCAGGTCAACAATTTGAATTACCTGAAATGGATTTATAAGAATCTAATAACCTATCCGGAAATTCTGATCACACTTTTGAAGTGTCTTTGCGAGCCCATAGGGCGAAGGGATCTCCCGTTGAACAAGCTAAGCCAACCTTATGGAGATTGTTATTTCGCTTTTTGGAGAACGCTCGCTTGCAAGGACCCCATTTTTTCGCGTAGGTTTTAAAAGAATGTCGGTACTATCTTGCCGGTTACCAGCAAGAGCATTGTCCCCAGTAAACAAACTGCTAAAAGCAGCATCAGTAGAAGAATGAATAATTGTTGTGATTTCAATCCCAAGATTTTGCCATCAAAGCTCCAGGTTTTTTTGGCTATTGCAACTTGATCAGAGTCTTCAGCGTTGTTTTCATCCTCCTCATCTTTATTAAAGGGGGAGGAATCCTGGTTTCGTAAATTATCCAACATTCAGCACCTCGTCTCTGTTAGCAAGCTTGCGCAAGTATATCATAGCCTGACAGGCATCAAATGTACTTCCCCAAAATGGATGGTGAAATTTTTCCCATCAGGATCTTTCAGGCACAATCCTCCGTCCGGATCCAGACCCGTGATGGTACCAACCCTGGGTTGGGAATTTTCTGTCCAGATGGTTACCTGTTCTCCACGAAAAGCGAGTTGCTCATTCCAGGCATTGATAAATGAATGCGTATTCATCCTCTTCCGCCATTCCGGTAATAGTTTCAATATTTCTTTAAGAAGAATAAGTCTATTAATTTTTCTATGCGCAATCTCTTCCAGGCTGGCGGCCGGAAAGTTGAGAATTTCCCCTGGTGGAACAGATCCCAGTGAGACGTTCACTCCTATTCCAATCACCATGCTTTCAACTTGATCCCCAACCCAGGTAGCTTCTGTCAAAATCCCGCATACTTTCCGTGTGTTTACAAGGATATCATTCGGCCATTTAATTTCAGGTCTGGGAATGCCATCCAATTCATTAATTGCCTGAACAACAGCCAGTGCAGCGAGGGCTGAATATAAACCAATGGAATGTTTTTCACCCTTCCCAGGTCGCAGGATTAAACTGAATGCCAGCGAAACACCTGCGGGACTGAACCATTTGCGACCATTTCTACCACGCCCGGAGGTTTGCTCGTCTGTGATCACCACGCTCATATCGGGTGCATCCTGTTCAGCCCAGGCAATTGCCAGGTCATTGGTTGAACTGACTTTCTGGTAATAACGAATGCCGCCTATAGGCAAATCACCAAGGGCGGCATGGATTTTGTTAATGTCATACTCATTATTGGTCATGGCAAAACATACCAGGGGCTGATGAAACCACCTCCCTGGCGAACTTCGAAATGAAGATGAGCACCAAATGAATTTCCAGTATTTCCAGCCAGCCCAATCATATTGCCAGCATAAACACCCTGGCACCTTGTCACATTGATCTGGCTTAAGTGTGCATAAAGGGTGGCGTATCCGTTGCCGTGATCGATCATGACAACATTTCCATAACCGCCGTTATAACCTCCTATTGCCATGGTAACAACCCCACTGTCTGCAGCATACACAGCAGCCCCTTCACCAGCGGCAATATCGATCCCAAGATGCCCGGACCAGAAATCATTACCGGACAGTGAGTGGTTATCTGCCGGCCAAATGAATCCGCCACTTCCCACAGGCCCTCCCCCACATACACCAGCACTGAGTGATGCAGTTCCAGATCTTCCCCGTGCTACAGTAGGGATCAACCACTGCACGAATTCCCGCTTACCCCCGGGGATCATCACAAAGCTGCCTGCCTTAGGTTCCGGATCCACAAGATCTATGTTGTTTCCCGGCCAATTGATCACATCATCTTTTACTGCCTTAAACTTGGTGGCTATTAAGTCGAGCGTATCGCCTTCCTGCCACTGATAATAAACTCCATCCGTTGGCGGAACTCTTAACACCATGCCTACACGAATGCTGTCCGGGCTATCTTCCAACACATCGTAGTTTGCCCATAAGAGAGACTCTGGTTTAATATTGTATTCTGCGGCAATACCAAAAACCGAATCTCCCCTCACAACTTCATGATCAATCTCATTGTAACGCGGTCGCTCAGGGATGTTTGTCTTGAGTGATACCAGGCGAACAATTGCCTGAACTTTTCCTGAAGCATAGGCAATTTCTGGTAAAGTCAGTGATCCACCCTGCTCAGTGGTTGCCGTGGCTTGAAACGAAATTTCGGGTATTTGTGCAGCCTGGAATTTTACATACCCAAAGCCCATTAAGGAGAGTACAACCAACCCGGTTAATACCCAACTTGTGATATTGAAAAGCCGGGAAGGTTGTGCCGGTTTGTTATTATTGTTCATAATTTATTGATCTTCTGTCAAGCGTTCCAAAAATTCTTGATTGTCTTTGGTCCGGCTGATTCGTTGCAACAAGGCTTCAGTTGCCACGGCCGCATCCATACCTGCCCCTTGAGGAGGTGGCGAAACCATTTGAATGTACATACGACGCATGAGCCAGACACGCTGCAGTATATCCGGACCGAGCAGCAAGTCTTCGCGTCGCGTTGAAGAACGCTCCATATCTACTGCCGGGAAAATACGCCGTTCCTGCAATTTTCTGGACAGGTGTAACTCCATGTTTCCGGTGCCTTTAAATTCTTCGTAGACAACATCATCCAGACGTGAGCCGGTATCCACCAGGCAGGTGGCTATAATCGTGAGAGAGCCTCCTCCTTCAATGTTTCTGGCTGCACCAAAGAAACGTTTCGGAGGGTATAAAGCCGAGGGATCCATTCCTCCGGAGAGTGTACGCCCGGAAGGATTTACAACCAGGTTATAAGCCCGTGCCAGGCGGGTGATCGAGTCCATCAGGATCACCACATGCCGACCTGTTTCCACCAATCTTTTGGCCCTGTCAAGTGCAATTTCGGCTGTGCGCACATGAGCCGTAACCGGTTCATCGAAAGTTGATGCGATCACTTCAGCATCCACCGAACGGTCCATATCGGTTACTTCTTCAGGACGCTCACCAATAAGAGCTACCATCAAATGCACATCTGGATATACCGTTGAAATAGCATTGGCAATATCCTTAAGAATGGTGGTTTTTCCAGCCTTGGGCGGAGAAACGATCAAACCACGTTGACCGCGACCGATTGGAACGATCATATTGATCACCCGCGTGGATAAAATATCCCCTCTGGTTTCAAGGTTAAACCGTTGATCCGGGAAGATGGGAGTAAGGGTTTCAAAAACCGGGCGATTACGTGCCTCGTCTGGATCCAACCCATTGACGCTTTCAACTTTGAGCAGACCATAATGTCGTTCAGATTCGCGTGGTGGGCGTACATTACCAATGATCAAGTCCCCGCTTCGCAACTCATATCGCCTTAATTGAGCCTGGGAGACATAGACATCCCCTTCTCCAATTTGGTAGCGTTCAGAGCGTAAAAAACCGATGCCTTCGTTCATAATCTCAAGGATTCCGCCTCGAATTTCAAGCCCTTCCCGTTCGGCATCTGCTTTTCGGATTTTTAAGATAAGTGCTTCTTTTTTTAGTCGGTTGGCATCTTGTATGTCAAAGCCTTTGGCGATCTGACGCAACTCTGCCAGTGGTATACTTTCAAGTTCAAGAATGTTCATATTTTTGTCTCAATGGAATCAAAAAGGATATGGTTGGTTATAATGGGTGAATACAACAAGAGGCGTCCCCACTAACGGGCATCATTCTTCTTTTAATTTTTTTTGTTCAACGGGCAAATTTCCACAATTTAATCGGCAACCTGTCATTCAGGCAAAGAAAATGATTCAGGTCATGTCATTGTAAAACACTGGGGAGTTGCAAACATTATAGCATGTATATTTAGCATGCGCAAGCCAGATTTTTTTACTCTTGGATATATCATGATCTACTTTTGATCAGATTTTCGAGAGGAAAATTTAATTGGAGAAGTTACGTAGTTGGAAAGGAATTGGGTGTATGGTGGCGGGTTTAACTGCCCACCATACACCCAATTACCCTTAAGTGCTTAAGTCCTAAATTGTTTCAATATTCCCCTCGGTGAAAACCTTTTTTTATTTCAGGGGTTAAACTATAAAGCAAGCTGAATGAATCCAAGCTTGCATACGTGTATATACTTTAGGAGCAAATTATTATGTCTGACGAAAAACAATCCGGAAACCCGCCAGTACAGGGTTCATCCTTCTTCGATCGACCCAATGTGAATCAAGCGATCATCCCGGTTGCTGGAGGCATTCCGCTGGGATTGGAAAGTGTATTTAATTCCAGGTTGGGGATTGGGGGAGTTTACGGCGCCTGGGGCAAAAGCTACGACAACTTATCTTTGACTCTTCTGATTGAAAACTGGCTGGGCGAATCCATGTTGGAAGAAGAAAAAATGAACCTGGCAGATTTAGGTTTCGTAAGCCGCCACCATATACCTGATTTGACCGTATCAGAACACCTCAAATTGGAGCTGGAAGTTGGTACCCATTTACTAAAAGAAGCCATCCAGATCAATGGCTGGAAACCATCTGAAATCGGAGGGGTCCTGCTGGGTGTAAGTGGACCTGTCTCGGATGATTATGTCTGCCAGATAAGCAGGCAGGCTGGAATACCCGAATCAGCCCTAAAAGTCAGTGTTCACAAAGCCTGCGATGGATCCATGGGTGCCCTCAACTTAAGTCTAAATCCCCATTTGGCAGTTCCAGGTCAGATCAACATTGCTGAAGAGCTGTATGGGAAGAAGATCCTGGTGGGTGGCATCGAAGGTCTTAGCCGTTTTATCAGCAAAACACGTGATATAAACGCACTGCAGCTCTTTGCAAATGGCGCAGGTGTTTTGGGAGTAGTTCCCGGAGAGTCCTTTAAATTTCTGGTTGGGAAAGAACATGAAGCCTATGATGAGGATGGTGTTCTGGCCGTCCGCATGTTCTACCCCCATTCCAGGGAGAGAATACCAGGCAAGTCGCTGGTAGAAGTCTCCAAGGACGGAAGCAATGGCATACGCGTTGCTGGATTAATGCACGAACCAGAAGATGGTAACCCAATTGAAATGGCTGGATTGATGGGTATGGTAAAGCTGTTCGTCCGCACAGGTGTACAGGTGGTTTCGGATGTGTACAATTCCTATCAAGCCTTGATGCAAAAAATTGGCACTCCAGACAAATCCATTTCAGTGGCAATAGCTCACCACGCCAACTTAAAAATCAACAGCCTTAAAAATAAACAGCTTCAAAAATTAGGGATTAATATTCCCATGCCCTGGTTGTTGAATGACTTTGGTAACGTATGTGCTGCCTCCAACATGATCGCATTCCTGCGTCAGCTTCCTCAAGTCAAGCCAGGCGACCATGTCTTATTTGATGGATTCGGCGCGGGTACATATTATGACGTCATGGCCGTGGCGATGGGTGGGTAATATCCGTCCTACAATAATAAAAAACACTGGTTCGAAAGATCGGGTTAATAATCCCGGTATAACCCGAACCATGAAATAAGTATTTCTCAGGGGATTAGATCAACCTAACGTTCCACAGGTTGCATGTTGTATAAACCTGTGGAACGATGCTTAATATCAATTATGATCAACATCGCAACATTATCAATACTTTGCTGACCTATGTTGAACCAGACCGAAAAAGTCATCTGTTTCTTCATAACTTTAAAACCAGAATAATTGTTACAATATTAATAATAGCGTTATCCCGGAGGATAACCATGAAAGCAATGCTTTTAAAAAAACTTTGTCATATACAAGAGCAGGATACTCCCCTTGAATTGTGCGAACTTCCAGTCCCCATTCCAGGGAAAGGGGAGATTCTTCTCAAAATCTCAGCGTGTGGTGTTTGCCATACTGAACTGGATGAAATTGAAGGTCGTACTCCCCCGCCAAATTTACCGGTCATCCCGGGACACCAGGTGGTCGGCCGGGTAGCTGGGATGGGTGAGGCAGTCACAGGCATGCTTATTGGGAATAGGGTCGGAGTGGGGTGGATCTTCTCCGCTTGCGGAAATTGCGAATTTTGCCTGGCCGGGAAAGAAAACCTGTGCATGGATTTCCGAGCCACGGGGAGAGATGCTCATGGAGGTTATGCCGAATTTATGGTTGTTCCGGCAGCGTTTTGTTACCCGATCCCTGCTTCCATTTCAGACTTCGAGGCTGCTCCCCTGCTTTGTGCAGGTGCAATCGGTTACCGATCCTTGAACCTGACCTGTCTCAAGAATGGAGAAATTCTGGGACTGATCGGTTTTGGAGCCTCCGCCCATCTGGTTTTAAAAATGGTCATGCATCGTTTCCCCAATTCCAGTGTATTTGTTTTCACACGCAGCCAAAAGGAACAAGATTTTGCCATGCAACTGGGTGCATCCTGGGCAGGAGATATTGATGATAAACCACCTGGACTGATCAATTCAATTATTGATACAACACCTGCCTGGAAACCAATAGTAAAAGCGTTGGAGAATTTAAAACCAGGCGGACACCTTGTCATTAATGCCATCCGCAAAGAAAATATTGATCATGATTGGTTGTTGAATTTGGATTATCCTCGCCACCTTTGGATGGAGAAGAAAATTAAAAGTGTTGCCAATGTCACCCGGGCAGATATCATCCAGTTTTTGGATCTGGCCGCACACGCATCCATTAAACCTGAAATACAAATGTTTGCCTTAGCGGAAGCCAACCAGGCACTTGTGGAACTGAAAAATAGGATCACCCATGGATCCAAAGTATTGAAAATAGGCTAGTTGTCTTATTGTTGGATTTAATCTATACTGTTTTACAGGGCACTGCACAAAAATCTGAACCATATTCCTGGTATTTGTGAGAAATCCGATAAAAACAAGTTCAGAGATTAATGCATAAAGCATTAAGATTTCAAAGCCCAAGGAGATAAACAGGTGTTATTGGAACCCAAACCTATTGCAGGGACAGTGAACCCGGAGCATTTTCGAAAATTGGAACGTATGTATGCTCTTGCTCCGATCAACCGGTATTACAATCCCACCATCCTTGTGAGTGATGGTTGTGCTGAAATATGCATCCCGATCCGATCTGACTTCCACCATGCTGCAAATGCCGTTCATGGGAGTGTCTATTTCAAAGCCATGGATGATGCCGCTTTTTTCGCCTCCAATTCTTTGATAATTGGTTATTTTGTTCTAACAGTTTCCTTCAATGTTTACTTCCTCCGACCCATTTCTCGTGGAGAAATGCGTGCATTTGGCAGGGTTATCCATCATTCCAGCAGATTGCTGATCGCAGACTCAGTGCTGACAGATTCAGACGGTCGCGAGCTTGGACGTGGCAATGGCACCTTCGTGCCCAGCCACATTCCCTTATCAACCGAGGTGGGTTACGATTAAGGCCACAATCGCTTTCTTTGGCCATGGGAACCTTGCTGATCACACCAACGCCAATCCCTGTTGGCGTAAATTTCAACCTTACGCGCGAATTGTCTGAAGAAGTAGCTGATGTTCCTTTTATGTAAATATCAGCGCAAAGTTTATTGTGTCATGCGGATATTGTCCCGTCGATCTAAAATTCAGGTTTCAAATTTCTGTTTGTTTACCCCGAAAACGCAACGATTATAAAGAAAATTGTTGATACATTTGGTTTTCGTGACAATTAAGTTTCTTAATGTCTTCCAGAGAGCCAATTATTAATCTCTTCTGGAAGGAAACTCCGCCAGATTGTCGTCCGGGATATATCCACTTTTTTTTGGGATGTCTTCCGATTGACCATCCAAACACCGCATAAGATGATCGCTCCCCCCAGCAAACCTGCAAAAAAAATCGCCTCCCCTAAAACCAATCCTGCCACTATTAAAGTGACCACAGGTTCAAAGTAAAGGAAAGCCCCGGTTTGAGCAACCGGAAGAACTTGCAAAGCATCATACCAAAAAATGTATGCAATCCCTGAACAAAATATTCCCAGGAAACTTACCGCCAGCCAACCGTTCGTGCTAAGATCTTGCACTTGATAAAATTTTCCGGAACTTAAGAATAATATGGAAGAAAACAGCCACCCAAAACTCATCACATAAAACATCATCTGGGCAGCCTTGTATTTTTGCAAACCCCGTCTTGAGAGGGTGGAAAAAATTGCCCAGTTTGGAGCGCTGATCAGGATCAGTAAATCCCCAATCGATCCAAAATGGCCTGAAAACAAGCTGGAGAAATTACCTTTTGTGATCACCAACAGAACTCCAAATGCAGCCAAACTTATCCCAAGGATTTGAAGCCAGGTTAACTTTTCTTTTAAGAACAACCAACTCAGCAACGCCATAAAAACCGGGGTGCTTGCGATGATCCAACCTGTGGTCACAGCTCGTGCAGTGATCAGCCCGGTGGATTGCAGCCATTGGTGAAATGCAATTCCCAAAAAACCGAGCAGCCCAAAGTATAGCCAATCCTCTTTTTCAGGCCACCTGAGTTGCTTTCGAACCCATACCACCCCACCCAGAATGATCACTCCCATGGCAAAGCGCAGCCATACAACTGTTACAGGAGAGACATCCCGCAAAGCGATTTTGGTGGCAACAAAAGATGCCCCCCACACAATAACTGAAAACAAAGCTTTGAACATTGCCGGACGTTGAGTTTGGTCCATAGTGGCATAGTCTACCATAAAGCATCTCCCTGGCAGGGAGCTGCGTTTCAAATTAGTTGAACCTTCAGGAATAAGATTCCTTTACCACTGGATCTCAACAGGAGTGCCGACAGTCGCCCAATCATATAGCATCTGTGATTCGCTAACACCCAGTACTATACAACCAAAGGAGATAGGTGTTCCCAGGTAACCCGCCCATAAGCGCACCCCATTTGACAAGATGGGTAGGGCGTGAATCCCATTTTCCAAACTTCCCGCCCAATAAATACCCAGCCAATTTGGCATCCAGATATTCCAGATTGCTCCATATGCGTTGGGAATTTTATCCAAAACACTGAATACACCAACACGCGTGGCATTGTTCATCCCGGTTGAAGCAACAAAGCTAAAAATCAGAACACCAGATTCATAAGCATAGAGATGTTGATCCGAGATATCTATAAGAATGTATTTTTCACTTGCTTCAGTAGGCAGGCTATCTTCAGGTACCGGCGTGGAAATGGATACAAAACCCGGTTCCGGAATAACCAGCCTTTGTCCCGTGTAAATGATTGCCTGGGAGCTGATCGAATTTGCCGCCGCCAGGTCATCCATACTGACCCCCAATTTTTGAGAGATCTTGAATAAAGTATCACCAGCCTGGATGATGTACCCATCTCCCGTCAGTTGAACGGCTGTCGGGTTGCTGGAGTTTGGTTTTTGTTGCGCCGGCACCACAAAATCAGTGATGGTGGCGCTTGAAATTGGAGTTTGGGTTACGGTGGGTGTTGGAGCTTGGGTGGCGGAGGCGGTCAGAGTTTGAGTTGCGGTGGCAATTGGAGATTGGGTGGGTTTTGGGATGTTCACATCTGCCCAGGTTTCAGGCGCTCCGGCTGCACCCGAATTGGCTCCAGGCACTATGGCTGCAAAAGCCGATCGAGTATTTCCAAACCAGCCCCACAATATCAGCCCGATGATGATAATACTGACCAGGAATAAAGGCACAGAAAAAATGGGTTTAGAAATATCGTTGTCAGGGAGATCGATGCATTTCCTTTGGGCAGATGAGAGGGCTAATGCCTGACCCCCAAGGCTTCCCACTTTTTCCCTGGCCAGTTGCAACTGTTCATGGGAACTTACCCGACCCGGATTAATCCGTATGGCCTGTTCCAGGTAGGCTATCCGGGCACGTGGAGAGGATACTTCCGCCAGTATAAGCCAGGCATATTCCAGATTTGGGGTAAGCCAGGCAGCTTGCCTGGCAAAACGTTTGGCATTCTTTTTGTCACCGCTTCGCAGTGCTTTTATCGCAAAAGATAAGGCTGGATTATCATTAAAAGGGATTGAGTCCATCAGTATTTATTATATCCACTATTGGACCCGATTGAGAGTTGTAAAATGTTTGATATGCCCTCGAAATTATTGAGAAAAAACATCGCATGGTGCTAATTGGCAGTTATATGAATCCTTAATGGATATAATGGCAGGATTATATCCTGAATGGAGCTGCCTGTTTTTTAAGTCTCCGCGGTGTATTTTTTTGAAGATAAATCCTCCTGAAGGTTGCATCATTCAAGCCTGCATTCAGAGCGAACCGTCGGGACGGTACGCAAATGCAAACGCTGAGGAGTTTAAGATTCTCAGTAAGGTATTGAAGTACATTTTATCTATTCATTTATTACTGTTATTCAAAAAGGTTTAACCGCGATCCCCAAGAAATAGGACATGAGTCGCGCCCCATTGACCATGGTGACACGAAGCTTAATAAATATAGAATCATTGTGTCTTTGTTGCTTCGTGGTGTAAGAGAATTTTTTCCATTGGACTCAATAATTTATAAAGGTCCGTGCAAATCCGCCTAGTCTCCGTCATCTGTGTTTTATTCCTTCTCTGAATTATTGAATTTAGAATAGGTTTACCAAACTCATATATATAATTAATGGAATATTCGGATTAATAAAAGTAGAATTGCCTTATTATGAACAGCCGCCCTCACGTTATCGTTAATGTAGCCATGACCATCGACGGCAAGCTTGACACTATAGAGCGCAAAGGTGCAACCATCTCATCCGGGGCTGATAAACAGCGCGTGGACGAACTGCGCGCCTCAGTGGATGCGATCCTGGTGGGTGGAAAAACGCTGTTGTCTGAAGACCCATCCCTGACGGTCAAATCTGCGGATCTACGCTCCCGGCGTCTGGCCCAGGGTCTGGAAGAGAATCCTGTCAAGGTATCGGTTGTCAGCCAGGCGGACCTTAACCTGCAGGGAGATTTTATGACAGCAGGTCCTGCCCGCCGCCTGATCTACACTACAAAACGCACCCTGCCAGAACAGGTCCATAAACTTGAAAACGCTGGTGCGCAGGTATTCGTTCGCTGTGAAGAAAGCATCGATTTAAGGGATGTTTTCCAGTCTCTATACGATCAGGGCATCCAGATCTTGATGATTGAAGGTGGTGGAACTTTAATTGCTGGTTTATTCCAATTTGGGCTGGTGGATGAGCTATTTGCCTACATAGCCCCGCAAATTTTTTCGGGTGCCTCCGCTCCCACCCTGGCTGATGGTGATGGTTTTCTAAATGGACAGGCCAAACACCTTCACCTGGAATCCGTGAGTAAATTTGATAATGAAGGTGGAGTCCTGGTTCATTATACGAGCCAATCTCAATAACCAATTTATAGGAGTGATTCTATGACTTTAACCCATATGAAAATCCAAGAACTTCTGGACGAAAACAAATCCCATGAGTGTGATGGTTTTGGTCCGGACAATGTCTGTGTAAACATTGCAGCCATCGCTGAATTACCATCCCGTTTTGGAGATTTCCATATTTTTGCCTTTTACAATAACAAGGATGATAAAGAACATGTGGCTATTGTGCGCGGCGATGTCACTGACAGTGAAGATGTGCCGGTACGTGTTCACTCCGAATGCCTGACCGGGGATGTCATTGGCTCCTTGCGCTGCGATTGTCGTGACCAGCTTGAATCTGCCCTTACAATGATCGGCAAATTGGAAAAGGGTATCCTTCTGTACATGCGCCAGGAAGGACGCGGCATCGGTCTGGTCAATAAGATCCGTGCCTATGGCTTGCAGGAGCATGGGTACGATACCGTTCAGGCTAACATGGCGCTTGGCTTTCGGGACGATGAACGTGATTACGGCGTAGCCGCCCATATGCTCATGTCGCTCAAGGTGAGATCGATCCTGCTGATCACTAACAATCCCAAGAAGATCGAAAATCTGACCTGTCATGGCATTGTTGTCAATGGACGCATTCCCCATATTATGGAACCCAACGACTACAACCGGTTTTACCTCGAAACCAAGGCCTTAAAATCCGGCCACCTGATAGACTTTTCCGGTAAAACGCACCTGCCCGAACAGGCCGACCCCCCACACGTGCGCGGCATGAGCGAAGACCTGATCCAGCTAGTTACACAAAAACATATCTGATACAATATTTTGTCACAAAACATAAATTCCTCCCAGTGGAGGAATTTATGTTTTAATTTATATATCTTCTCAAAACGCAGGGGAAGATGGGGGGGAGGTGGGCAGTCGCGAAGCATACTCGAAGGGTGCGGAGTTGCCCACACTCTCCGACTCCCGGTTTATTGAGATCAGACTAATTTATGCTCAACTTTTCCTTTATGCTCCGGGCGATATCTGCCACATGCTCGGGTGAACTGCCGCAACAACCACCCACAATTCTTGCGCCGGCGCTGACATTGCATACAGCCGCCGCACCCATCTCTTTTGGCGTGACCTTGAATACTGTTTCCCCGGCATCGGTCAATTCCGGCATGCCTGCATTGGGTTTGGCCCATATCGGCAAGGCGGGGGCTAGTTCGACATATTCTTTGACAATCAATTCCATATTATCCAGCGTGGTACCACAATTGGCGCCAATGGCTGCCACTCCTAACGGTTGGAAAGTTTTCACCACCTGGGAAGGTTTTACTCCCATCATGGTACGCGCGCCGCGATCATAACTGAAGCTGACCACAACCGGCAGGTCACCTGCCTGGCGGGCAGCTGCTAAAGCGGCCTGGGCTTCTTCCAAAGAAAATTGTGTCTCGATCACCAGCAGATCCACACCGGCTTCAGTCAACGCAAATGCCTGTTCGGCATAGGCAGCAGTGACCTCTTCCAACGTTAGCGGACCGTAGGGTTTAAGCAATGCTCCCACCGGACCCATTGAGCCAGCAACCATCACACCTGTCCGTTGGCTGGCTGCCTGGCGCGCCAACTCAACTGCTTTATGGTTCACTTCTGGCACAAGGTTAGCATAATCCCCGTCTTTCAGGCGCAAGCGCGTTCCGCCAAACGTACAAGTCAGGATGATATCCGAGCCTGCCCGCACGAATGCCCTTTCAAGATCCAATATTTTTTGCGGTTGTTCCATCACCCATACCTCGGGTGACACACCGGCTTTCAAGCCAACGCTTTGTAAATTGGTGCCTGTAGCGCCATCCGAAATCAGGATTTTTCCTGAATTTAATTGGTCCAGAAATAATTGAGACATCGGAATCTCCTAATATTTTGATTGGCACCAGTATACTCTGCCTTGTCAGGCAAATGATAGTGCTTTGACATAGATCTTCATGAAATCCGGATGCGTGGCAAGCTCCACATATTTGACATTTCGGGCAAACGCATCCGCCACCAAGCGCTGATGTTGCGAAACAAGCAGTTTACGCGCCCCGCCCCCGGCAGCATTTCCAACTTGTTGATAGCGCTGGCGTGGAATATCAGGGAACATCCCTATCTGAACGGCGCTTCCTATATCCAGGTAGGTTCCAAAGGCTCCAGCCACGATAAAGGATTCGATATCATCATCCACGATCCCGGCCTCAGCCAGCAGCACCTCCACGCCAGCCCGGATGGCTGCCTTGGCGAGCTGAATCTCGTTCACATCCTGGCGGCTGACACACACATCCTTGCCTATCCCCGTTCTTTCGGCTGGGACAAGCACGAATTGAGTATTTTTCTCCTCCATTCGCAAGGCTGGATGATCCCCTTTCAGAACCCCGCGCCTGTCCAATAATCCACTTTTCAAGAGTTCAGCGACAACATCCAGGATGCCAGACCCGCAAATGCCCACGGCGGCTGCATCTCCAATGGTCTGGATCCTTACCTCCGCCCCATCAATTTTCACCCTTTCAATGGCGCCCGGTGCGGCACGCATCCCAGAATGGATATGCGCTCCTTCAAAGGCAGGACCGGAGGCACACGAACAGCAATAATGTTTCCCGTTATGGAACAGGCTGATCTCGGTGTTCGTGCCAATATCCAGTGCGATGGTCGTCTGGTTGACTTGGGATAGATCCGCCCCCAGCAGCATGGCGACATGGTCTGCGCCCACATACCCGGCAATATTGGGGGGCATGTAAACATAAGCACCTTCAGCCATTTGCAAACCAATATCCCTGCCAATGAAATCCATGGCCTCGCCTACTGCCGCCACATAAGGGGATTCCCCCAACTGCCTGACCGGCAAACCGGCGAATAAATGATGCATGGCAGTATTTCCCACCATCACAGCCTCCACAACCTGGTCCGGATGGATATTCACTTCCCTGGAAAGGTCAGCAAGCAGGTTGTTCAGTGTTTCCACCAGGCGGGATTGAAGGGTTTTGGCTCCATCCACATGCTCATTTGCATATAAGATCCGGCTGATCACATCCTCCCCGTAAGCGATCTGCGGATTCATGGCGCCGGCTTTTGCCGCCGTCTCCCCCGTTTCTAAATTTATCAGGTAAGCTGCCAGTTTCGTGGTACCGATATCCACCGCCAGGCCAAAGAGCGGACTGCCAATGGGCAGGATTGACACCAGTTCATGTTTGCGAAGGGCCAGGCGCACATTTCCGTTGGTAGATCTCAAACAACCCGGCAGACTCGCTGTTACTTTTAGATTGACATGAAAATCTGCCTGGTTTGCCGCTGGGATGGCGGAGCGCAACCGACTCAGATCTGAGCGCAGGTCAGCCAGGTTGGCTGGAGAAACGCTGACATCCAGACCTGTCACTGGCGGATCCAATTCGGTTGGGATCTCCTGCCCCTCCAGTTGTAAGCGTTGGGGGGTGGTAAAGGATTCGGGTGGAATATCTATTTGCAAATCACCAAGTATTTCTGCCTGGCATGCCAGCCTAAAACCCTTTTTTATATCGTCGTCAGAAAGTTCACCTTCTTCGCTCAAATTGAGTTCCGAAAGTTTTCCCTCAACCACTCGAACACGGCAGGTTCCACACACCCCTTCACCTCCGCAAATGGCCACCAGTTCCACGCCAGCCAGGCGGGCTGCATCCAGAATGGTAAAACCTTGCGGAACGGTGATGCGCCGTCCGATGGGTTGCAGGATTACTTCAAAAGTTTTTTCCGGTTTCCCGGAATTGATCTCGTTCATACCCCAGGTTTGACGGCTGCTACAGCCTGCTCGACATCCATGGCACGCAATTTTTCAGCAGCACGGAAATACTTGAGATAACGTAATGAGTTCGCATCCCGTGAAAGCAACAGGTCCGTGGCTTTGATGGTGGCTCCCATTTTGACCGCATCCGTTATGGAACAGGTAGCCCCGGCCTGCATTGCCATGGATAGGAATGCCTGGTTGATGGTCAGACGGTCTGGCAGGCCAAAGGAAACATTGCTGGCTCCCAGGTTTACATTAACCCCAAATTCCCGGCGAAGCAATTCAATTGTCTGCAGGGTAATATGGGCAGCCTTGCTATCCGAACCAACTGTTAGAACCAGAGGGTCGATAATCACATCTTCAGCCGGGATACCCAGCCTGGCAGCCCGTTCCAATATCTTTGCAGCGACTGCCACACGTTCTTCGGCAGTTGCAGGGATTCCATTATCATCCATGGTCAAACCGATGACCGCGGCGCCCCGGTCCTTAACAATTGGCAGGATGCTTTTCAAGCGCTTCTCCTCCCCACTGACCGAGTTGACCAGGGGTTTTCCCGGAGCAACCGCCAGACCGGCAGCCAAAACATCCGGGTTGCCCGAGTCAAGACACAGGGGTGCATCGCTGATGGAAGCTACCAGTTCAACCACCCTGGGAATCATGGCGACTTCATCCAGCCCGGGTACGCCCACGTTCACATCCAAAACTTCCGCCCCCCATCCAATCTGCCGTTCAACCAGGTAACGGATATAATCAAAATTTCCTTCCTGCAATGCTGCAGCAAGTTTCTTATGGCCGGTTGGATTGATCTTCTCACCAATGATCACAAATGGTCGATCGATTCCGATCTTTACTTCCTTTGTGGCACTTCTCAAAATTGTGTGCATATCGTTTTTCTCCAGTAAATATGTTTATTTGTAACCGCTCAGCCAGGTTGTCTTTCTCCCAAAAAAACTTTGGGAAGATGTCTAGAAGGACATCGGAACATTGCCCCGGAAGAACACCGGGATATTATAAGCGCAATTGTCATCCTCACCGTATAGGAGGCACATCGGTCGCTCAGAACGCCCCCTCAGTGTAACTAACCTGAGCAGTTAAGACTATTTTATTAATGCCATACAATGCTGCACTGTAACCTCTCAATAAGAGTTGAAAGTTGGGGGATTGAAATTCGACACCTTAAACTTTATGGCAGGCAACCCAATGCTCGGACGCCACCTCCCGCCATTCAGGTACTATAACTTTGCATTCTTCCCCAGCAATAGGGCAGCGTGGGTGAAAACGGCAACCTTTGGGCGGATTGGCAGGGCTGGGAACATCGCCTTCCAGAATAATACGATGGCGTGCCCGGGTGGCACGCGGGTCCGGGATGGGCACAGCGGATAATAATGCTTTCGTATACGGGTGCAATGGGTGATCATACAATTCATCCCGCTGCCCGCTCTCAACTATAACTCCTAAATACATGACAGCCACACGGTCGCAAATATGCCTGACCATACTTAAGTCATGCGCGATGAACAGGTATGTCAATCCAACCTTGTCTTGGAGATCTTCCAACAGGTTTACCACCTGCGCCTGGATGGAGACATCTAAAGCTGAGATGGGTTCATCGCATACAATAAAATCTGGATTTGAGGCAAGTGCCCGGGCTACCCCAATTCTCTGGCGTTGGCCACCCGAGAACTCATGCGGGTAACGGTTCAATTGCGAAGGATTCAATTGCACCAACTCAAGTAATTGTTTGATCCGGTCATCCTGTGCTTTCTTTCCAGTTATGATCTTATGAACACGCAAGGACTCACCCACAATGCGTGCAATCGTCCAACGCGGGTTCAAAGATGCATACGGATCTTGAAAGATCATTTGCATCTTTTTGCGCATCTGACGCAAGTTTTGCCCTTTGGTTTTAGTTAAGTCAACCCCATCAAACCATACCTCACCACCGGTTGGGCGATATAGCTGCATTAAAGTACGCCCACAGGTAGTCTTTCCACATCCGCTTTCACCCACCAACCCCAATGTTTCACCTTCATAGATGTCAAAGGAGACATCATCAACTGCTTTAACAGATCCAACTTCTCTTTGGATCAAAATACCGCGTGTGATCGGAAAATATTTTTTCAACCTCTTAACTGATACCAGGATTTGCCTATCCGTCATTCCGCCCTCCCATTTTTCACATCCACCCAACAGGCTGCTTTATGATCATCTTCAACAATTTCAAGGAGGGGGTTTTCCACTCCACATCTCTCTATCGCAAATCCACAACGAACCATAAATGGGCATCCAGCTGGCATGTGTATGCAGTCAGGTGGGGACCCCGGGATGATCGCCAGGCGTTCGTAACGTCTGCTATCCACGCGCGGCAGTGATTTCAGCAACGAGAGGGTATATGGATGGACAGGGTTTTCAAATATGCTGAATACATCCGCTTCTTCTACAATGTAACCCGCATACATCACGATCACCCGGTCAGCAATCTCTGCGATAACGCCCAGGTCGTGGGTGATCCAGATGACTGACATGCCAAACTTGCTTTGCAGACTTTTGGTTAACTCTACGATCTGTGCCTGGATGGTTACATCCAGGGAGGTGGTTGGCTCATCTGCGATCAACAAACTTGGGTTGCAGGAAAGCCCCATCGCGATCATGACCCTTTGGCGCATCCCCCCGGAAAACTGATGCGGAAAATCGTTGTAGCGCGCTTCTGCTTGTGGAATTCCCACCAGTTCAAGTAAGTTTACTGTTTGCTTGAAGGCTTCCTCGTTACTCACGTGCTGGTGAACAATAATTGCTTCACTGATCTGCTTTCCAATGGTCAGAACTGGATTTAAAGAAGTCATGGGATCCTGGAATACCATGGCGATTTCTTGACCGCGAATATTTTGCATATGGATTTTATCTATTTTGAGAAGATCTTTACCTTCAAAGAGGACTTCACCGCTGGATATCTTGCCAGGAGGTTCAGCGATCAGGCGCATGACCGAAAGTACTGTGACACTCTTACCACAGCCGCTCTCACCAACGATCCCCAACGTCTTTCCTTTTTCAACAATAAATGAAACACCATTAACCGCCTGGACAACCCCTTCCAGAGTATTGAACTGGACCTTCAAGTTTTTTACTTCAAGCAATGCGCCCAAATTAACTCCTACTCTGCCTGGGTCAAAGCGCGTGGATCCAGTGCATCGCGCAAACCATCACCAATAAAGTTAATGGAAAGAACCGTCAATACGATCAAACTGCCTGGAAATATCCACAACCAGGGTGCAGATTCAATATAGTTATAGGCACCATTCAGCATATTTCCCCACGTTGCAGTGGGAGGCATCACTCCCACTCCCAGGAAGCTGACGTAGGCCTCACTGATGATGGCATTGGCCACAGCCAAAGTCGCGCTGACTATAATGGGCGCCATGGTATTGGGCAGGATATGCTCAAAAATGATGGACCGGTTTTTTGTCCCGGTACACCTTGCTGCAGTAACAAACTCCTGCTCCCGCAAGGAAAGGAAATTAGCCCGCACAATGCGTGCCAGACCCATCCAACTGGTTAAACCAATCACCGCGATGATGACAATTACGCTTCCGCTGAATTGGCGTCCGAATAAGGAAATCGGGGAGATTTTATCTGACAGCATTTTTCCCAGTACAAGCAGCAAAGGTATTTGTGGAATATTAAGCATGGCTTCGGTAAAGCGCATCAAAATGCTATCCAAAATTCCACCATAGTATCCTGCAATGGCACCAATCAAAACTCCCACGATCACCTCGAGGATCATGGCAATCAATCCAATCAGGAGGGAGATCTGTCCACCGTATATCGTCCGGGCCAGGATATCTCTTCCAACTGCGTCTGTTCCAAATAGATGCACTGACGAAGGAGCATTCAGACGGATGGAAGTATCCGTTACCAATGAAAAGGCTTCTGTCTTGAAAAAGGTCCCCCCGATCGCATAGCAGATCATCAGAATGAGGATGAACACCCCGGCAACAGCCATTTTATGCCGTTTGAAGCGCAAAAAGACCAGTTGGCTTAATAACAAAGGCGGTTTTTCAACTTCAGAAATGGCAGGAATATTAGTCTTTGTTACATTGGTTTCCATGCAATCCACCTGTATTAGTTATACCGGATGCGCGGGTCAAGCCAGCCGTATACAATATCTGTCAGCAACTGGCAAATCACTACTGCCAAAGAGATCAACATCAGTATCCCCATCACCACTGGAGTATCATAGCGGGTTAAATGGTCAATAAATAACCTTCCCATGCCTGGCCAGCCAAAGATCGTTTCTGTTATTACTGCTCCACCCAATAGGAAAGGAATGTCTATTCCAACCAGGGTAACAAATGGGATGGCTGCATTTTTTAAGGCATGCCCGATCAAAACCATCCGTTCGGAAAGACCTTTGGCATAAGCCGTGCGGATATAATCCTGGCTGATGACTTCCAGCATCTGGGACCGAACAAACCGGCTGTAGCCTGATATGCTCACCAGAGACATGCTAAAAATCGGCAGAATCATGTGAGTGGCAACCTGCCCAAAGGTTTTGCCGACTTTGGGGTCAAACATACCCACTGTGGGTAAATAAGGGAGTCCCCATTTTCTAAAATTCACCGCAAAAATATACATGGAGGCCAGGGCTACGAAGAAAATAGGCATGGAAAAACCGATAAATGAACCGGTGGTGATCAATTGATCGGTCAGTGAGTATTGCCGTAATGCCGAATAAATACCAACCACTAATGAAAAGAATAAAATGATGATTTCTGCCGGGATCATCAATACCAGTGTATTCGGTAAGCGCTCATTGATCAGTTCCAGGGCTGTTTTTCCCCGATTTACCAGAGAATTGCCAAAATCACCTCTCAATACACCTTTTCTCTGCCCGTATGTATCAGGTGTCCCATCGTTATCTACATCAATCTGTACCCAGTCATTGCCAATCAACCAGTACACATATTGTAAATAAATTGGTTGGTCCAACCCCATTATGCGGGAAAGGCGTGCCCGGTCTTCAGGACGGGTTGTTCGCCGCCCCCCCATGGTTGCCAGGGGATCTCCACTACTCTGCAATAGAATAAAGATCATAATACTGATTATAAAGAGCAAAGGGATAGCCTGTAACAAACGCCGAATGATATATCTTACCATCGGGAGACTCCTGATTTAATCATCCTGGCTGGGTAAAGTTAATCCACCCAGCCAGGATTTATACCTAAAGCGAAATCTTTTTTATTGAGTTACATCCCAATCTGTGATATTGAAGAAGGGGGTTACGCCTGAGAATTTTACTCCTGTCAAGCGTGGGTTTACGATCCAGACATCTCCATCTTCCCAAATACCCAGGTAATACACATTATCGTGCATATATTTGGAAATCTGCCAGAAAATCTGTTGACGTGCTTCTGGATCGACAGTGACAACTTGCTGCTGAAAAAGCGCATCCAAAGTCTCATCACACCCAAAGTAGTTATATCCATATGGGTTGTCGGCTGTTGGCAGGTCACTGCACAGCCAGTAGGATGTATCTGGATCCGGGAAGTAAGGGACATCCGACCATTGCATGATATCGAGGTCTCCAATTGCAGCAGGGCCGTTATCGGAAAAGCTGCCAAACAGAATATCACTATTATAGCTGAAGGTCTGCAGGTCAATACCAATTGCCAGCATTTGTTGTTGGGCAAGTGCCTGGTAATTTTGCCGTTCCGTCTTGTCGGTATTACCCTGTGTGATGGTCAAAGGATTTCCGTCTTTATCTTCACGAATTCCATCACCATCCGAATCGACGTATCCATTTTCTTCGAGAAGTGCTTTGGCAGCTTCCGGATCATATGCCCACGGGGTGATGGAAGGATCAACATACGATGGCATTGCATCCCAGAATGTTTCTGTGACTTTTACCACATCCAGTCGAAGATCGGTGTTGGCCTGTCGGTTCAATCCCATGGCAATGGCCTTGCGTACAACCAGATCTTTGATACCCGGGGAGGCCATATCACGGAAATTAAAGAACCAACCTTCGTTGTAACCAGATGGTTCAGTAACAACGTTCAATCCTGCGTCTCTGAAAGCAGGAATATCTTCGTAAGGAGGCCAGAAACAAACATCAGCGTCTCCTGCCAGGCAGGCAGCAGTCTGGGCGGCGTCATCCGGAACAAATTGGAAGACAATGGCATCCAGCTTAGGTGCCGGTCCCCAGTAATTCTCATTTCGGTCAAAACGCAGGTAGCTGCCCGATTCCCAGGTTGTAAAGTTGAATGGACCGCATCCAACCGTGGGAGCCATATTCCACTCCGCCTGGTCGATGGTCCCATCAGCATCAAATACTGGCTGCAAGATGTGCTTGGGCATGAGAGCCCCTTGCCAGAGCGTTGACAGCCAGGAGGTGAAAACCTCTTCAAAAGTCATCACAACCGTCTGTGCATCGGGTGCCGAGATGGTGAACTTATCATACGGATAAGCTGAATCCACAGTGTTGGCAGTGCTTGTGATCATCTCGTGTGTGAAGACAAAATCTTCAGACGTGATCGGGACTCCATCTGACCAGGTGATATCATCCCGCAGTTTCATAGTCACAACCAGACCGTCGTCGGAGACAGTGGGCATTTCAGTCAGTAGGTTTGGATAAGGCTCATTGGCGACATCATAATTCCAGGGCCAACAGCTGTATATGTCAGTCAAGACAGACATATACCACATACTCGAATAGGAACGGTTCAGCGAGTTTGGTTCCTGTGTCCAGGCAATGGTGATTATCTTTTCCTCTGCGGGAACTACACTGGTGGGTGCTTCGGTGGGTGCTTGGGTTGGCGCTCCAGTTGGTGCCCCAGTGGGTGCTACCGTCGCATTTCCACCGCCACCACAGGCAGCCAGAAGCATGCTGGCAATAATGATCAAACCCAGCAATTTAGAAGTTGTCTTTTTATTTAACATAACATTCTCCTCTCTTCCCTTGATATTATCAAATGTGAAAATCATTGGAGCAGGATAAACTTGACTTCTCTTACAATGTACCTCCTTTCTCAATATAAGAATAAGCTTATTCCATATTATGACACATTTTTTATATTTTTATACCACTCTAGAACATTATTTTATGTTTCGAATAAACACCTCTCCACGATGGATGATTTCATCATGGTCTTCAGGGGGTTTTGCATCGGTAATCAATTGCATTGTTTTATCAACCAGGTATTTTTCAGCCGTTGGTTGACTTTTTTCCTGCCATTTTTCCAAACTTAAATGCGGAAAAATTTGGCTCTCAAAATACGCACTCTGATAGTTTTTTCGTGTGGATCTGGCAGTCAAATAATTACCGCCAGGACCCGCAGCCGAGATCTCATCCATTCCCACCGAGAGGTCATCCAAACAGAACCCATCTGCAAAACGTCTTGCTTGCATGATGATATCGTTGGCATATACCACACACGTGGGAGAAAAAGCTTTTGATCCCAGGCTTCCACCTACAAAAGGTGACAGTCCGGTTTTTCCAAGGCAGGCGCTGATATGATTCATCCACAGGATGCCGGAGGCAGGCAGATCCATTCCCCAACCGGATCCCGAGCCAGACGTACCCGCATGGGGAATTTTGTAATATGCCATCATCTCGCTACAGGCTGCATTTAGTAAAATAGTGTGTGGATCGTAGAAATCGATCATTACTTTCATATGAAAAAAAGCGGGCAGGCTGCCCAGAATTATCCTAGTACCCTGTTTAACCAATTGGCTGAGCACCAGACCAGCCAACAATTCGGCATTCAATAATGCCAGGGCTCCTGAAGGGGTTATTGGGGTGGTAGTCCCCGCCATACCATAGTTTGAATAAATGATCGGAAGCCCGCGTTCGATGGCATCCAACATTTTATCGCCAGTATCCTGATTAATCACCAGGGGAGTCACCGGATTGAAGTAAGGAATGGCAAATGGCTTTTCTGCCAGGTCACCCACGAGATGTTCAAGAAGTTCCAATACAGGTACAAATTGACTTGCATCTGAGATAAGCAGAACCAGTGGTTTATGGGTATTGGCTGCCATCTCCAAAGTGCCCAACAAGTCTTCCTCACCGATGGGCGCATCTCTTAAAACGCCAATGGTTGAAACCAGATCATAGGCATCCAAAGATTCCCCCAACCGCGCCCCAATGCCCATATGCTTCCGCGTGAAGGGTGTCACCCGGTCAGAATCAGGCTCTTGGTAAAAAAGGTTGGTGACCCCCACCCCAAACCTGGTTGAGTCCTGGCCAAGGCAAAAGGATTTTTCCCCTTTGCGCGTGTAGATCTCAATACTATGTGGGGCAGTCTTTATTGCCCACTCAACCAACTCCGGTTGGATCTTGACGCGATCCCCATCAATACTTGCTCCATCGGCATTGGCAAAATACTGTAGTGCTCTGTGTGAATCAACCCTGATTCCCACTTCAGCCAGGATCCGCAAAGAATAAGCATGCACACGCTGGATCTGCTCGTCGGTAAATACAGTCATCACCGGTCGAACCGTCAATGAATTATTCACGTTATTTTGCTTTCAGATATCTAAGTGCAGATTCAACAAGAATGGCAGTTCCAATCGGTAAGGCATCTTCATCAATATCAAAATATGGATTATGGCCGACCCGTTCATCTCCAGAAATTAGTGATCCAAGAGAGAACATAGCTCCTGGAGCAATTTTGGAAAATACTCCAAAGTCTTCAGCACCTAGACTTTTATCCATGGGTAAGACATTATCAGCACCAATCAGATCTGCTGCGACTGCCGAGATGAGTTTAACAGCCCGGGGAGCATTGATCATGGGCGGATCCCCGATCTCAAATTTAAGTTCGTAATCGCCTCCCAGATTGCGTGAGAGTTCGAAGGCGCGCCTAATTTCAGTATGCAGCTCTTTTTGAACATCTTCTACTGTGTATCTCAAAGTACCGGTGAGATCCACATGTTCAGGGATCACGTTTTCAGTATGTCCACCATGTAATGAACCAATGCTGACTACTGCGGGTGAGAATGGAGCCACTCGGCGGGACACGATTCCATTTAATGCCATAATGACATGACTGCAGATATAAAATGGATCAATGGTCTTTTGCGGGGAAGCTCCATGGCCCCCCTTGCCAATGATTCTTCCAAACCAGGAATCCACCCCACCGGATGCTGGCCCAGATTCGATCTGGATCTGCCCGGTGGGAGTCATCGGAGCTACATGTAAAGCAATCACCATGTCCACGCCCTGCATGGCACCGTCTTCGACCATACGGGGTGCCCCGCTGATCCCTTCTTCATCGGCACGTTCTTCAGACGGTTGAAATAGGAGTCGCACAGTTCCTGAAAATTTTTCGTTCGCCAATAATGTTGCCACGCCGAGCAACATCGCAGTGTGAGCATCGTGTCCGCAGGCATGCATTAAGCCCGGGTTTTGAGAAACATAGCTGACATCATTCTTTTCCTGCAAGGGCAAAGCATCCATGTCTGCCCTGATTGCAATCACCGGGCTGCCTGTACCAATATCAGCCACCACACCGGTGCGTCCCACGCCTTTCTTGATCTCTAAGCCCAAGTTTTCGAGGATTTCAGCCACCTTTTCAGCTGTGCGATGTTCACAAAACCCCAACTCAGGATGCATGTGGAAATCCCTGCGCCAGGAAATCAGGTTTTCGTGGATCGCTTTCGCTTTATCCAGGGTATTTAATTCATTCATTTTCTATTATTCCTTTACCAATTCTTTTTTGGCTGCTTCCATAATGACATCCAGTTCTTTTTCCTGGGCTGGTTCCAAGGCAGGCACCTGGTGTTCCCGCAGAATTCTTTCTGCTTCAACCTGGGCTCGTTCGGCCATACCCAAGCGGCCCATATCATTCCAGGTTTCCCAGGTGCCGCGCTCGGCCAGTTTTGTTAATAATATTTCACCATCTTTAAGATACCGACTGGTATGTTTTTGCCCCAGGAAATTACGAGAACCATCCATCACCCTTGCGATCACTTCAACCGCCAGCGCATCTTCACTAGCGCCAAATCCCTTGCGAGCCCTCAAAATATTTGCTGCAAATTCATTGTCGATCACCATCTGTGCAAACGATCCCGATACACCTGCTTCCATCTCTCCAATACCTGAAAGTTCATCTGCACCAGCCAGTCCCGGAATGATGGCATTCAAAGCGCGTTCAAAACCATTCTGAACATCCAGGGTGTGTGCGTTGGTGGAAAAACCATAAACATTGACCGGTAACCCATAACGGTGACCGATCTGAACGGTGCCAGCCGAGGCCAATCCCAGCTCCAAACCACCCCAAACTGAAATTCCTGTGCGCGGTTCCATCATGGCAAGGCGCCCGCAATAAATCACCGGCAAACCGGGGTTTACCGACTGCACCAGAACAACGGATGCAAGAACTTCTGCATTTTGTTGTGCAATCGCACCGGAAATGGAAAATGGAGCCGTTGTGCCCATGGTTGGACATGGCAGTGAACCAAAAGTAATTCCAAGGCGGGCAATTTCCATGATCGCCTCCGCCTCATGGTCAGGAATGGTTAATGGGCTGACCGGAGATACACTCAATGTCAATAGTTCACGCGCATCTCCAAGCACTTCCGCCATCTTGAACGCATAGCGGGCTTCAGGTGCAAATTGAACACCTGGTCCCTGCAGCGGTTTGGTGGTATTTGGAATGGCGTGCCGGTACATAGCCAGGGACATCAACCCCCCCGGCACATCCTGGGGTGTAAAAAAAGGTGTGATCGTATTGCAGTTTGGAAGGGCATCCAACAGGCGGGCTGCATCGCGTACATCCTGTAATTTTGCAAAACGGTGTTCAGCCGTCCCATAATCAAAAATGTCCCGGGCACCCCCCAGGTTGTGAAAATTAAGGCTTCCATCGCCCAGGGTTTTCACCTTCCCCCCCCGGCCGCGCACTGAAATTTTACCCGGACATTTCGCCAGGCATGCTTCCACCAGCTCTGCCGGAAGAAGTACGCGATTTCCCTGAACCCTTGCTCCCGCATCCACCAGCATTTCCAGGGCTGGAGGATAGGTTAGCACGATGCCAACCTCACTTAAAATTCGCAAGGTTGCCTGATGGATCGCTTCCACTTCATCTTTCGCTAAAAAATTTAAATTGAACATAAAGCCTCCATGCGTTTTCCATCAGGATTGATGTCAAGATTCATTCAACACCCGGTTAAAAAATCTTTTCTGGCTTTTGTAAGACTCAACTATATTTTCGATTTTCAAAAACTCGTGTCCCTCATCCGGGAAAACGATCAATTCACTTTGAAAGCCAAGCTCTTTTAATTTTTGGTGTGCGGCGATTGCGTTACTGGCCGGACAACGAATATCATTGACACCACAAATAAATTGTACAGGGGCTTGTATGCGATCAAGAAAGAAATAAGGTGAGCCCTCCACCCAGCGATCATAATTTTTAACCGGATCTCCAAAATTTTCAATATTCCAATGCTGCAAGTCCTGCCTTGCTTCCTCATGTGAGCTGAATAAATCAAGAAACGGAACCACAGCCGATCCACCAGCCCACAAATCAGGGCGCTGGATCATACACATCATTGTCAGGTAGCCTCCATGACTGCGCCCCGTGACAATTATTCGAGCTGGATGGGTTAATTTTTCCCGGATCAGATATTCTGCACCGGCAATAATATCTTCCGCATCCACCTGCCCCATCTTGTAGCGGCTGGCTACTTGCCAATCACGCCCATAACCGGTTGATCCACGATAATTAGGCGCAAGAACCGCCCATCCGTTACTTGCCAGGTAAGACATAAATGGGTTCCAGATCATTTGGTATAACCAATCCGGCCCTCCATGAATGTTCACAACCGCTGGTCTGTTTTTTTCCATATCCTTAATATTCTTATGTGGACGATACAATAAAGCGGGAACTTTTTCCCCATCCAATCCAGGATAGGTTATCTCTTCAGGCATCACGAATTTAAAACCTCTCAATGTCTCAGGCATCGAATCAGTCAGTTGGGAAAATTTCCCATCCAGCAAGGAGAAGAGCCACAAGTCAGGTGGGTGGCAAGGATTTTCAAATACAACTGCAATATTATTTCCATCCGGTGTATATTTGGGTAAATAAAAAACGCCATCTTCCATCGAGTAACTTGCCGGGTTTTCCCCCAGGGTCAGAAGCTCCAGTTTGGCAATACTACCCACGGAATAGATATAAGCAATTTGATTTACAGTTGGTGACCACGTTGGTTTGATATGCTCAGCTTTTCCATTAGTCAACCAATGGACATCCCCGGTCTGTATTATAAACATTCCAATATCATGAAACCCGGACAGATCACTGCTGAAGGCTAGCTCTGAACCATCCGGAGACCAGGAGAGATTTTTTGAATTTATTGGTTTCCCACCCAGTGTTATTCTGTTATGCTTTCCACTTTCCAAAGAAACCAGACTGATGAAAGAATCTGACCCTCCTGTTTCCTCCTCAACTGCAAGGAGAGCTCCTCCCGGAGACCAGCGCAGGTCTCTTAAGGGTTGGTCGAAAACACACAACTGCCGGGCAACGCCTTCCTTCGTGGGAAGGGCATACACACCATAACAGCCTGGTTCTATGCTGAGATAGGCAATTTCATTTCCATCCGGTGACCAGTCAAAGTGTGGCTGGAGTGGATAAGGAATATTAGAGGTTATGTCCCTTTGTTCGTGATTAACCAGGTCAACTAAACATATATGGTAGCTTTCACTGCCATTGAAGTCCAGTGCATAAGCCAACCAACGACCATCAGGAGAATATCTTGGCGAAAATTTTCCTCCGGATCCATTGGTTATACAATCCGGTTTGCCTGATCCATCTATGGGTGCTTCATAAATCTCCCACCTTCCAGTAATATTCCAGGAAAAAGCAATTTTTTTACCATCGGGTGATATATCGAAGCCACTCTCTGCATTCACATAAGGCGTTCGGAATAATTGTTCGAGAATTTTCATAATTCTTTATTCTGATAAAAAGGGGCTGCCCAAAAAATAAGAAGAAATTGAATTTTCCTGGACAGCACCTTTTGTGTTCTAAATTGGATCAAAGATCAGTCTGTCAATCATTTCATATTAGAGGTCCGGGAGACGGTCCATGCCAGCATCCCTGGCAAGTTTTGTGACCATTGTTTGCAGTTCTTTTTTCTGATCTTCAGCCATGGCTGGTTGTTGATATTCCTTCAAAAGCTGAGTCGTACGATCTTTTGCCCGGGCAAAGGTATCTTTTGAGCCTCCCGCCTGCCATCCACGGATAGAATCCCGATCGATAACCGCTGAAGGTAAATATTGTTCCTTAGCGAATAGTTCACGTGTGATCTTTTGTTTCAAAAAATCACCTTTAAAGTTAATTCCTTCAAACAAGGCTGTTGCCAGATTTTCTGTTTGAACCTGCATACCCGCTAGCAATCGCTTTGCCATGCCGATCCCCTCTGCGTCCACCACCAGTTTTTCAGCACTCTGGCATGCCAGAAAATCGAGCATGCCTGCGCCTGAGATCATGTTAATGCCTGCCAGGGCTCCAATAACAGCGGAAATTCCGCTTTCCATTCCAGCCTGGGCATCAACAAGCTTGCTGTCACTGGCACATAAATAAGTATGGGTTGGCAATCCCAAAGATTTGCCTACCTGTGCATAGGATGCATCAATCATGGCAGTTTCAATTGCACCCATCGGGGTCGTGCCTTTGCGCATATCAAAGATCGCCGGTGCTCCACCCCAAACAATAGGTGAGCCTGCCTTGGCAAGCTGATGAATGGTGATTCCACTTAAGCATTCTGCTGCATGCTGGGTCACCGATCCGAGCAGGGTAACGGGAGCCGCTGCACCAGCCAGGGGCATGGACACCATCTGAGCCGGGACACCTGCCCGGGCTAAATCGATCAGGTTTTGAGAACCAAACTCGCTCCAGATCAATGGAGGCGAAGGGCAAACATCAAAAACTGCCTGGGGTTTTTCTGCCAGGGCTGAGCTGCTGCCGGCAAAAATCCCTAGCATATCGATCATGGATTGTAATGTTTGGATCGAGAACGACCCCGTTATGATGGGTTTGGACGAGAATAGGAGCACTACATAAAGCCGGTAAAGATCTCCCACCGCCTTGGGAATTTCATTACAAACAACCGCCGTGGATTGAGCATCATATTGCGGCAGCATTTCGGTTACTTTAACGAGCCTCATCAGGTCAGCGGCATAAGATGGCTTGTGTTCCAGAGTATCCGGATCCAGGACATGGACTCCTGACGAACCTGGGTCAAAATGTACGGCATCCCCCCCGTAAAATACAGTGGGATTTCCATTCCGGTCATAAAGGTTGAACGTATGCGGAGTTGTTTCAAGGGCTTTGCGCACAACCATTTCAGGGATCCTGACCACATCACTGTTCGCATCCACCAGCGCGCCAGCTTCGGCGAGCAGGGTTCGAGCTTCACCCGATTGCACTTTGATGCCGGGTTTAAGCATAAGCTGAAAGGCTTCGTCGAGGACACGGTCGATCAGAACCTGGGAGAGCAATTCTAGTTTGGGTTGCATATTCGGCTCACTTTTCCTCTGCGACGATCATTTTTGCCAGTTCCGCGGATAGTTTTGCATCCAATGGATCTGGTTGGTGCGTGGCCAGAATATTTCGAGCCTTGGCAAGCGCCCAATCTCGGGCATCATCCTTCTTCTCTTCCCAGACATTGTAGGGTCTGCGATCCATGAATTGCGGCAAGAATACATCGCGCATATGTTTCAAAGTATGTTTTTGTGAAAGAAAGTTTCCACCTGGGCCAACTGCTGCGATCGTATCCAAAGCCAGGGTTTCATCGTCCACCACAATTCCCTGCATGGTTTTATGAACAATGGAAAAGATCTCGGCATCCATCATCATCTGTGCATAAGACCAAATCCGGCTGCCATGTAAAAAGCCCAGTCCCAGCAGCATATCAGACATGGACACACATGCCATGAAAGTCGACAGGCTGTTCTCAATTCCTGCCTGCCAGTTTGGTTCTTTAGCCCCGGTGGCAAAGGAACCCATGGATAACGGAATATCATAAAAATCGGCCAACACATTGGTGGCTGCACCAAACAGGAAGTCTTCCGGACCGCCTCCCGTATAGGCACCGTTTCGTAAATCGGATGCTGTCTGTGCCGCTGCATAGAATACAGGAGTCCCTGGGAAAGCCAGCTGCAGCAAAGCAGTGGCAGAGATCACCTCAGCATTACCTACTGCTAAAACACCCGCCATGGTGGCAGGCCCGGTGGTCAGAGCTGCGGACATGGTCATAAAACCGGTCGGGATCCCGGCCTCTGCCGCCAACAGGGCAGCATCCAGGCTGCCCCCATCATGACCAAGAGGTGGGGCAGTACATTGCATGAGAGAAAGCACTGGGCGCTTGCGTAATGCCTCTTTTCCACCAGCGATCAGGGCCGCCATCTCAATTGCCACACGTGCCTCATGCTCGTTATAAATACTCTCTGTTTGAAGATGCTTGGTGGAATTTTCCCAGATGGCTTTGATCTCATGCAACCCGCGTGTTTCCACGGGTGTATCCTGGGCAGATAACGCCACCCAATGGAATCCAACTTCTTCCATGGCATCAGCAACGCGTGCAACTTCGCCAACATCTTGTAAGCATGACGTGCGCCTCTCACCGGTATGGATGTCAATAATTTCGACACCGCAGCCATCCGTCCCTACAAAAACATGATTACCATCCAGGGGAAGGTCCTGCTGAGGATCTCGTGCGCATAAATTATATTTGGGTGGTGCTTTTTTCAGGGCAGCTTCGATCAAATGGGGTTTTGCTTTAACGATCATGCTCTCACGGTCAACGGTTGCCCCGTTAGCTTCCCATATATCCAAAGACCGGATTGAAGGAAATCTTACACCAACATTTTCTATAATATTCAGGGTCGCATCATGTATTTTCTGTACCTCTGCGGGGGTCAGAACATCCAGATGAACCTTGGGGTTTGTTATGGATTTAATATTTTTGGACACAGGTTGCCTCTTAAGTAGTTAAATACCCATCAATTGCTTGGCAACATTAACTGCCCCAATTGCATCTTCAGAATACCCATCTGCTTCAATTCTTTGAACCCAATCCCGGGTGACCGGGGCTCCCCCAACCATGACTTTAACTTTACGGCGCAGACCTTCTTTGTCGAGCACATCAATCACTTCCTTTTGCTTTACCATGGTTGTAGTTAAGAGGGCGCTCATTGCAACGATATCAGCGTCCACTTCTTTAACCTTGGCAATGATCTTGGTTGTAGCTACATCCACACCCATATCAAAGACCTGGAATCCAGAGGCTGACAACATGGTTCCCACCAGTGATTTCCCAATTTCGTGGATATCACCTTCCACGGTTGCCAACACGACCTTGCCAAGCATCTTTCGTTGGGTGCCACGTTTTGCCATCTCGGGCTCCAATGCGGTGACCGCGGCCTTCATGGCCTCACCAGCCATTACCAACTCCGGCAGGAAGGCGTCGCCATTTGCAAATGCTTCACCCACCGTATTGACACCCACAACGAAGCCTTCGGTAATCGCCTGGATTGGATCGATGTTCGCGGCAACGGCTTGATTGGCAAGCTCCACTGATACATCAGAGTCCCCATCAATAATGCTTTGAGCCATTTTTTTAAAAAGTTCTGCTGACATTTTTTCTCCTATGCTAAATTGATATAAAAACCTAAAACACCATTTATTTCATTGAGATCTATATTCTCTTTGCTTTCAACAACTCTGCCGGGATACCAAGGTAACTCACTAATTCCTTTCCCAGGTTCTGGATGTGTATGAGTGTGACTTTAGCTGAGCGTGCTTTATCATGATCCGCCAGGGCCTCCACTATGGCCATGTGTTCATGATATTCCTGAACCAGGCTTTCTTCCAATAATTCCGGATGGCGGAACATATATTCATACAACATCCAATCCGGAAATGAATTGATCACTATGCCATATAACTTGGTCAATAAGGAATTACCGCTGGCGTCCACAACAGCCAAATGAAATTCGCGATTTAAATGCCTTTGTGTGGACATATCATTAAGAGTCATTAAATTTTTTGTTTGATCGATAATTCTTATAAGTTTTTTCACATCTTCATCTGTTATCCTGGTTGCCGCGGTTGCTGCCGCAGAACACTCCAGGAATAAACGCATCCCATATGATTCTGCTATCTCATCCGCAGATAATTGCATCACCCGCACGCCTCTGAAAGGTTCACGTTCCGCCAGACCAGTCGACACTAGCAGATCCAGGGCTTCACGAACAGGCGTCTGACTGACACCCAATTGTGACGATATTTCCTCCTGCCGCAACCAATCTCCCGGTGCATATTTACCCGCTATGATGCGTTTATGAAGGATTTCAAAGATCTCTTCCTTCAATGGTTTCCTCTGAACCTGTTCAAAATCAAGATTGGTTTCACTGATCATAATTAACATATATTATACATAATATATAAATTTGTGAAAAGGGATTTGTACAAATCCAGGAAGATATTCCTAGAATCGCATTTTCAAACCAACGCTCTTCCCTGGTTCAAACTCACCTGAATGGAGAATAAATAGGATAGCCATAAGATTATCTCCTATAGCAAGTTGTTTAAATTCGGGCGCACAACAAAAAAGAACCCTGATCATGATCAGAGCTCTTTTTCAGGTGGATTCCCTGTGACAACAATGAAGGTTAGGAATCGTTCAACTCACCACACACCACCGGAATATTATTTAATGACTATTAGATCTGTTCATTTCATGAGCATGTAATGGATCATGATCAAGAGTTGCCAGCAATTCCAGAAATTTTGTTACAACATTCGGGTCGAACTGAATGCCGGAATTTTGTTCAAAATATATACGCGCTTCCAGATTGCTCCAGGCCTCCCGGTATGGTCGCAAGCTTGTCAGGGCATCCCATACATCCACTACCATGAATATTCGCACAGCCAGAGGGATCTGTTTACCTTTTAATCCATAAGGATATCCCGACCCATCCCATCTTTCATGGTGAAATAATGGAATATTTAAAGCTGGCTGAATAAATTGGATATCCGCCAAAAATTCTTGTGCAAAAACGGGATGTTGTTTCATGATCTCCCATTCTTCTTCCGTCAGTGGCTCTGTCTTAAAAAGGATTTTTTCAGGGATACACATTTTTCCAATATCGTGCAGGATCGCTCCTCTTCGTAATTGTAACAATTCATCTTCATTCAGATTCATGGTTTTCCCCAACCGGATGGCCATCTCTGTAACCCTTTCACTATGGCCTTTGGTTTCCCGATCTTTATACTCCAAAGCCTTTGCCCAACCCATTAGGGTACTTTCATAGGCATATACAAGTTCTTTATTCAAGTGTTGGATATTCTCAATTAAACTCAGGTGCTCAATTGCAATGGTCGCCTGTCTGGCAATCATACCAAGGAAATTTTTCCATTCCCAATCAGGAAGAATGGATTTCGTAGAACATACCTCCAAAACTCCGATGGTTTTACTTGAATTTACCAAAGGAACTGCTGAATAAAAATGGATATATTTATAAGGAAATGGAAGATCGATTTCTTTTTCTGAACGTGCCAAACTCAAATCATCTATGAACAACATACCGCCTGAGGTAATTGCTTTCTGGGCAAAAACAAATGGGGGGTTAAAAGTCATACCCATATTTCCATTTAATCCAGATAATCCCTTTGTTCGTTTACATACAAATTGGGAGGTGATTGGATCCTGCAGAAATAAAACGCAGATTTCGGCTCCAAGTTGTTGGGTAATTTGATCGAAAACGATGTCAGTGATGACATCAATATCCAGAGTCGATATAATGGCTCTATCTATATTGGCAAGTGCCTGCATGCGTTTAAACTGGTCAGGGCTTATTGACAAATTATCTCCAGTTGTTTTCAAAGTTTCCAAACTTACAGGCAAATTTTCCATTCTCAGAGTACCGTCCTCATAAGATCTATGCTCACACGTTTTTTACCTAATTCTTAAATAAAGCAAACTCGCCAGATTACGAGCTGCCTAATTCCCAAATCGAAAATCAAGTATTGGGAGAACGATGATACATCGCTCTCCCATAATGGCTATACCAACTAATTTCTGGTCATCGCCTAATAACTGGGATAGACTACAGGGCTACAGGAGAATTAACCAGATCATTCAGCTGGTAAATAAATTGCTGAAGATTTTCTCCCTTGATCTGCATGATTGCATTCACTACACCTACAGGAAGCTGGAATTCCTGTAAACGCTCGTAGCGGTGGCCATTGAGTATGGCTGCTTCAAAATTCCTGTCAGTAAGCGCCCGAGTCGCAAGCGCGTTAATCTCTAATTTTGTCATAATATTCGATAGGCATTTAGTGCCTACCCCACAGATCCGCCCCAGGAAGGTTCAGCCAAAACCGATCCTGGATGAGCCAGGGCTGCAAATACCAGGGCCAAAAGAACAAGAATTCTGACGACCATCCCAAGGTTCACAGTTGAAGAAAAAGTAACAACATTATTCATAATATTTTTGATCATATCTTCCTCCAGATATCTATTAGTTTAGGGTAATTCTAAACAACCACTATGAACGAAAGTATGAACAAAAAAAGTCCCGGTACTTGGAGGGGTCCTTCCAGGTTCCGGGACGATCATTCTTGATTTCAGTTTTTTAATTTAGATCCTATCAAAGATGTCCTTTAACTCCGGTATTGGCTCAATCCCAAGCTCATCATGCAACAAACGAAGGTAGTTCAGGTAGTGTGCTTTGGCTGCCGCAGGTGATTTCATTCTTAAAAGGCATTTCACAAGTCCCAAATGGAAATAATCCTGATAGGGGTCCAATTCAATTGCCTTTTCATAATAATTCCTGGCATCTGTGTAGGAATTACGATCCATCGCTTTTTCTGCCATTTTTTCCAGGTGATTTCGATATTTTTCTCTTAATTCCGCTCGACGCTTATCAAACCAGGACATATCAATATCACCCAAAAAGTCACCATGGTACAGCTCAACCACTTGCAAACCCAACTCTCGTTGTTCGATTTCAGACAAATTTGTAGTCTTAAGTTTTTCAAGGAGCTCTTCAAATTCCAAAACATCATAGAATATGGTCGCCTGATTGATCGAATAATATATGCCATCAAATGCTATGATTTGTTTGGAGCCCAGCGCATTTCGCACTCGCCACAAAGTGGCATGAAAATTACTGTTTACCTTTGCATTGCTGAATTCAGGCCAAAATTGAACGACAATATCATCGCGCTTTACTTTTCCTCGATCAAGAATGAAATAGAATAAAGCCCGCGCTCCTGCAGATTGCCAGACAGAATTTGGAATAATTTCTGTATTACTTCGGATCTCACCATCTCCAAATGCCCGAACTTGAAAGGTGAGAGCTGGTGTATCCTCTGTAATATCTTTTTTAGTGACCAGATGGTGGTAACCTGTCTGATAATTATTAATTCTCTCGATAATAGTAGCCAGATGTTTATTTTTCCACGCTCTGGAAACGGTCAATGCCATATCAGGGTATCGGCGGGTTAAAATCACCAAGAATTGATCGTACCCAAGTTGAGCAGCACATCCCAATGCTTTCGCAAGGTACTGCTGGGTATCTTCCCCCGTTTTTCCCGATTGAAATTCTACAATGGCCATCATATAGTAAGCTTTGGAACGTGCCTGGCTTGGGTTCGCATTTTCATCCAGTTTGTGCATGATTTTGCCAAGGGTTGAAGATACCAATTCGGGTTGTTCCATTGCCAGGTATATTTCAGCCATTCTTATCTGATATTCGGGATTGTTGAAATCGGTTGAACCTGCTGCAGCTGCTTCCCTCAAGAAATACATTGCCTGGTTGAAATTACCTTTCAATGTTTCGAGTTCGGCCATTATCTGAAAGGTATTACTTGAATTCTTACCGGAAGGCATTTTCTCAAGAATTTTAATGGCTCTTTGAAGGGCATTCTCTGCCAATTCCAGTTCATCAACCTGTAGCAGTAACTCGGACTGACTATTAAGAATATTAACAATCACACGATCCCAACCAACTTGTTCTGCTGTCTGCAAGGCTTGTTCGTAATACTGCCAGGCTTTTTGAAAATCTCCTAATAAGAAAGATAGGTAAGCAAAGTTATTGGCGCTGGTTGCCAGATCTCCCTGGTTACCGCGCATATTTAAGCTGAGTTCAAACGCCTCCCTGAAACTGCTTTGAGCTTTAAAAACATCGCCTTGCCCCAAAGCAATGAATCCAATATCTGCCAGGATCATTATGACTTCATGCTTGAGTCTGTCTGATGGGTTTTTGGCAAGTAAATCCTTGAAACCAATCATTGCCTCATTAAGTACATCCAAAGATTGTTCAGGAAATCCCTGGTGGAATAACCCCAGACCTTTAACGCGTATGGCCTGGTATGCATAATGCCGGTCCAGGTTATGTTCTGTTACATATTTCTCTGCAAGATTGGCATAATAAACCGCTTCTTTATATTCTCCATTAAACCTAAAAGTTAATCCCCTCATCACAAGCAGATTTGCCAGGTTTTCAAATTCATTACGTTCTTTAAATACTGGTTCAGCCAAAGATAAAAGTTCGAGACATCCTTCCATTTTTCCCTGGCTTATTCTAGCCTTGACCAGGTTCAGGAGTAAATCGGGAGCCAGTTGTCTTATATCGGTTGGTTGGAGTAATGTTTTGTACCACTCCTCCAGGATGGCTTCCTGTCCAGATATATACATGGCCTTAGCCTGACCGTCCATGATCCTCGCCACATAATCCCGGTCTCCGGCTTTTTGAAGGTGTCGTATGGCGTTTTGAAACTCATTATGCTCCTCAAACCACTTTGCGATTTTTCGCCGGATTTCTTCCTGCTTATTTCCAGGTAAATCCAAAAAACACGACTCGAGGAAATCTTTAAATAATTGGTGGTATTGATAATAGACCCCTTTTGTAGATTGGAAAGATGAAATAAACAAATTCTGGTCTTCGAGATAATGAATAGTTGTCTCAGAGGTGCTGACATCCAGTACGAAATTTGCCTGTTCAGAGTTAAATTCATCGCAGATTGCTGTGACTTGTAGAAAAAATTTTACATCGTCAGGAAGGTAGGCATATACTTCTTTCCCGAAGAAGTCATAAACTCTCTCACGGGCTTCTGCTAATTTTGGAATGGCAGAAGATAGGGTTCCGTCCCGGAATGCCAGAAGGATGGCAATTATCCAACCATCGGCCTGTTGGACAATTTCATCCGCCTGCTCGTTGGTGAGTCTGATTTGGAAATGTTGTCGCGCCAAGTCTTTAACTTCATTCGACCGAAAGCGCAGATCATCCTCTGCTATGATTGCTAATTCTTCATTAACATACAATGACGCGGTTGGAATACCATAAACACTTCTCGAACCGATGATAATGCGCACATGCTCAGGTAGATATTCCAACAGGTATTCAATAAACGTTACAATTTCCAGTTCTTCGCATACCAGGTGGTAATCATCCAGGATTAATACAGTAAAGTCCTGGATCCCTTGAGAAAACTCATTGACCAATTCAGTTGCCAGAGTCCGTGGAGACATATTCGATCCCTGGAATAACATGTTTTGAAGTTCAGTTCCAAAGTGTGGCTGCTTCTCACGTATTGAAGCTAATAAATGTTGGAAAAATAGGGAGAGATTATTATCGGTATATTTGATCTGATACCAACAAACATTAACATCAGTGTCATCTGCATAGTCAATTAATAAAGTCGTCTTTCCAAAACCTGCTGGAGCGCAAATAAAGGTTAATTTTCGGCTCGCATTTTGGTGAATGAGATCCAATAGACGCAATCTGCGCAATAATTTTGAGCGTCGTTGTGGTTGCCGTATGGATGGTAAAGCGATTAGCATGGTTTTTTCAATATAATTAGGACAAATTATTTCCCTTATGTTACACTAATTGGGGAAAAAGTGGAACAAATTTTGGCATTCTATCGTAGAATTGAAAACATTAGATCGTTTTGTAATTTAACAATTGGTATAATTTTTTGGTCACCGTGAGAATAACACCTGACCTACTCTTTTGCGAAATTACAGAAAGAAGTTTACACTACTTCAGGAAACCAACTTAATTTTGCCCACAGAATATCGGTTCTTCAACCGATATTCTTTTTAACTGTCGCATATTGCCATCAATTCTGATTTTGCCACTATAATATTTCAAAACTCCTGTTACTTTGTCCAAGTCAGGCTTAATTAATGAAAATTTTTTATTCAGATGTTCATAAAAGTCATTCCTTTGGCCTACCCAAATTAAGACCCGCTGATTATGATGCCCAATTTGAAGTCCCCCAACGGGTTGATTCTATACTTTCTTGCCTGAATACTACCGATTGGGCAGAGATCGTGCCTCCCCACGATTTTGGGATGGAACCCATTTTACAGATCCATACCACCAGATATCTGGATTATCTTAAGCATGCCTACGAAGATTGGAAGGTTTATTCCGATGAAGAAAATATGGCTTTTATTCCATATACACCGGGATTTAACCCCAAAGCAACCACGTTTGATAATATACCTGACCAGGATGGTTTCTTCATGACCGATATGTATGTACCGGTAAACAAATATACCTACATATCAGCCATAACCTCGGCCCAATGTGCACTTTCTGCTGCACAGGTGTCAGCCGCACGCAAATGCCCAGCCTTTGCAATAAGCCGCCCTCCCGGTCACCATTCAGGGCCAGAGATCTGCGGTGGCTTTTGCTATCTCAATAATGCACCCATTGCGGCTCAATGGTTATCCAGGCTTGGAAAAGTCGCTATTTTGGATATTGACTACCATGCAGGCAATGGGACACAGGCAATATTTTACGAACGATCGGATGTTCTGACCATTTCACTGCATGCAGACCCTGCCTGGGAGTATCCGTCTTATGCGGGTTATGCCCACGAAACTGGCTCCGGACCTGGTAAAGGGTTCCACCATAATTTTCCCCTCCCTCACCAAACAGGTGACGATCTCTACCAGCAGATACTGGATAGGGCACTCGAATTTGTGGACAAGTTCTCACCAGATTTCCTGATTGTTTCTGCCGGGTTTGATACTTATACCGGTGATCCACTGGGTGATTTTAGGGTTACCCGCAATGGTTTTTCCAGCTTTGGCAAGAAGATTTCGGATCTCCACCTGCCAACAGCGCTTGTTTTGGAAGGAGGCTACAAAATTGACGAGCTGGGTGAAAATGTTGTTGCCTTTCTGCAACCCTTCGTTTCTTGATATTATTTCCAAATAATTAACTCTTGCCAAAGGAGAAAACTATTCATGATAAAACCATCCAGAAAAATATTCACCTATATCCTGGCTGCCCTGGTACTGATCTTAGGCATCACAGCTATTATTTCCAAAAAGGCTGGGGATTCCGCTTTCTATTTATCAAGCCTGCCAATCCCCCTGGTGATTGCCCATCAGGGTGGAGACGGGATCTGGCCTGGTAACACCATGTATGCATTTCAACACGCCGTTAATATGGGCGTGGATGTCATTGAAACCGATATCCGCCAGACCAGGGATGGTGTCCTGGTTGTCAGCCATGATGAAAGGGTGGATGGAAAAAGCAATGGGGTTGGACGTGTAGCCGATCTAACCTTTGTAGAACTGCGAACACTCGATGCTGCCTATAACTGGTCTCCTAAAGATGGTCCAACCTTCCCATTTAGAGGCCAGGGGATCACCTATTTATCTCTCGAAGAAGTATTCAAAGCCTTCCCCGATATGCGCTTTAACATTGACATGAAACAAACAGATCCGCCAATTTACACAGCTTTCTGTGATCTGATCCGGAAATATAATATGCAGGATAAAGTCATCGCGGCATCATTCTCCCACCAAAATACCGCGGCATTTCGAAAGATATGCCCTGAAGTTACCACCTCGGCTGATGAAAGTGAAACCCGGATCTTCGTATTCATGAATTTTGCCTATCTCGGCCACTGGTACAGCCCCAATTTCAAAACATTCCAGGTTCCAATAAAAAGCAGCGGGATCACGATCATGACTCCCCATTTTGTCCGGGCTGCCCATGAAAGAAACTTGCGCGTGGATGTTTGGACGATCGATGATCCTCAAGAGATGAAGCACATGATAGATATGGGAGTGGATGGGATCATCACCGACCGCCCGGATCTTTTAATGAAACTACTCGGCCGAAATCCTTCCAATTAGTTCAACTGCTATAACACATCCATTAAACTTATCGGGCGGTACACCTTCTGGATGTATCGCCCGATTGAATTTCAACAGGTACTTATTTGTCTTCGACGGTCTGTTTACCGCTATGTTTCAAGGCAACTTGGGCAGCCGCCAGGCGGGCTACCGGAACACGGAACGGAGAACATGATACGTAATGGTTCCCAATCAGGTGACACCATTCGATTGAATCAGGATCGCCTCCATGCTCTCCACATATGCCCACCTCCAGGTCCGGACGGGTCTTGCGGCCTTCAGCTATTGCCATTTTCATCAGTTGCCCAACGCCGTCCCGATCCAAAGTCTGGAATGGGTTTACAGGCAGGATACCTTGCTCCACGTAGGTCACAAGGAAATTCCGCTCAGCGTCATCCCGTGAATAACCGAAGGTCATCTGGGTAAGGTCATTTGTGCCAAAGGAGAAGAATTCTGCACGCGTGGCCACTTCAGCCGCAGTCACACATGCACGCGGGATCTCGATCATGGTTCCAAATTTGTAAGTAAACTGTACTTTCTTTTCTTCCATCACGGTTTTGGCAATCCGCTCCAACCGGGGCTGGATCCATTCGAGTTCCTTTACCGTTCCTGTGAGAGGGATCATTACTTCTGGTTTAACCACAATTTTTCTCAAGGTGCAATCTGCGGCTGCCTCAAAGATCGCCCGCACCTGCATCTCTACAATTTCGGGCATGACAATGCTCAAACGCACACCACGTAATCCCATCATCGGGTTGGATTCATGCATCCCTTTAATGGATTCCAACAGGTTCTCTTTTTCTGCTAATCCTTGTGTCTCATCTTTAACGCGCATGGTGATCACTTCTTCCAGCAGTTTTTCTTCGTCTGGCATGAATTCGTGCAAGGGTGGATCGATCAATCGGATGATCACCGGGTACCCGTCCATGGCTTCAAACAGGCCGTCAAAATCCTTGCGTTGGTAAGGGAGGAGTTCATTCAAAGCGATGGTACGTTCCTGGCTGGTTTCAGACAGGATCATGTGCTGTACAATTGGCAAACGTTCCTGTTCAAAGAACATATGCTCGGTTCGGCATAAACCAATTCCCTTGGCGCCATAAGAACGTGCCCGGCGTGCATCTTGTGGATAATCTGCATTTGCCCATACTTGTAAGCCTCGGGTTGGCCAACCAGTGGGTGCCTGCCGAATACCATCCCTGGCAGCGATCTCATCCGCCCAGGTTAACAAAGTCAACAGGTCAGTTTGCTCTTCAAGGGATGGTGCACCTGTCGGGATGCGACCCAGGTACACTTGCCCGGTGGTGCCATCCACCGAGATCCATTCACCCTCTTTCACAACCTGCCCATCCACTTCCATCTGCCGTTTATCCAGGTCGATCTTTACCGATGAAGCTCCAACAACACAAGGGATGCCAAATTGTCGCGCAACTACTGCAGCATGTGAAGTCGCACCACCTTCACTGGTTAAAATACCCTGAGAGGCCAGCATTCCATGTACATCATCTGGTTTGGTGAATGGGCGCACCATGATGACATCCTGTTTTGCTTCTTTACCCATTTTTTCAGTAGTGTCTGCATCAAAGTAGATCTGTCCTACAGCCGCCCCGGGTGAGGCATTAACACCTTTTGTAAACAACGGAAACTCTTTTTTAACTTTCTCGTCAAATTGCGGGTGCAGCAGTGCATCAACCTGGTCGGTGGACACACGCAGTACTGCATCTTCCCGGGAGATCAAGCCTTCATTCGCCATATCCGTGGCAATTTTTACTGCTGATTTGGCCGTGCGTTTCCCGTTTCGGGTTTGCAGCATCCATAATTTTCCGCGCTCAATCGTAAATTCGACATCCTGCATCTCTTTATAATGCTTCTCCAACCGGGAAGTGATCTCCATGAATTGAGCATATACTTCCGGCATCGTTCCCTGCATTTTCTCAATTGGATCTGCATTGCGGATGCCTGCCACAACATCTTCGCCTTGTGCATTCAACAGGTAATCCCCCATCATCTTTTTATCTCCTGTTGATGGATCCCTGGTGAATGCCACACCTGTACCTGAATCATCACCCATGTTTCCAAAAACCATGGTCACAATGTTCACAGCTGTCCCCAGGTCATCTGGAATATTGGTGGCATGTCGATAATCTACTGCCCGTTTTCCATTCCAAGATTTAAAAACCGCTTCCGTTGCCAGCTCAAGTTGCTTGTAAGGATCCTGCGGAAATTCGAATCCTTTTTCTTTTTCTATGACTTGTTTGAATATCTCAACCAGGCTTTTCCAATCATCTGCGTTCATCTGGGTATCAGTTGTATAACCTTTATTGGCTTTATATTCAGCCATTGGGCGCTCAAAAGCCTCATCAGAAATTCCAAGCACAACCGAACCAAACATTTCCACCAAACGGCGGTAGGAATCATATACAAAGCGAGGGTTTTCTGTCAGTTTGATCATGGCTTCTGCAGTCTGGTCTGTCAAACCCAGGTTTAATACCGTATCCATCATACCTGGCATGGAAAATTTGGCACCTGACCGGCAGGAGACTAACAAGGGGTTACTATTATCATTGAACCTTTTACCGGTTTTTTTTTCAACCACCTTAAGAGCCTCAAGCTCCTGTTCCCACATCCCTTCGGGAAATTTTCCTTTTGAAGAATATGCATTACAAGCTTCCGTGGTTACAGTAAATCCTGGTGGAACGGGTACGCCAGCCCGCGTCATATCTGCCAAGCCGGCGCCTTTACCCCCCAACAAGGCTCGAACACCTTCCCAACTGCCAGCTGCTTTTTCCGCGCTGGAAACATCATCAAACAAATAGACCCATTTTTTTGTCATTTTATGCCTCCGAAATGAAATAATGGCTTGGTTATTCATAAAAACCATGGATTATCTATATAATTAAATGTCTTTCGCCCATGGGGAACAAAATGCAAGAATCGGATGTCTTTCCGAAGATCCCTGCTCTTCCCTGTTTTTTGGGCATATTCCAGGTATTTGGGGAATGGGCACCAGCTTGTGCTTTCTCCCTACTAATGGGAGATCCAAGGAACATCGCCACGCTCGAAATAGCTGGCTCGCGACGCCTTATTCAAATTTTATTGATCCAAAATATTGCATACTAAAGGAAGAGTTTACCATTAAATCAATTTTGTATTAACTGTTTTAAGGATGGATGAGAATTAGCACTTGATCTCAGAAATAAATTTTTCTTGGGGTGCTAAAAGAGAATCTATTTTGTAAGCCATTTGCAAAGTATATTCTCGTATGATTGCGGGATAATACAGATACATTAATGGAGACTGTATGCAGAATAAAGTATTGGTAATTGATGATGATCCAGAAATGACTGACCTTCTCTCTCTTTTGCTGAAAACCAACGGGTTTGAAGTCCTTTCATGCAACTGTGGAGACGAAGGTGTACAAAGAGCCCGAAACGAATCCCCCAACGTTATCATTCTTGATTTAATGATGCATGATATGGATGGATGGCAAGTTTGTTCTGCTATTCGCAAATTCAGCTCCGTTCCAATCCTGATCCTTTCAGCCCTGGATAACCCCGGAACAATTGTTAGTGCTTTGGATGCAGGGGCAGATGATTTTCTCACTAAACCGGTATCCAGTGGACTCTTGGTATCCCGACTCAAGACTTTAACGCGCAGAGTAAACGCACAGGATGCAGGGATATTGATACCTGTGCCCCACGTTTTCATATAAGTCTTATAATTACTCTTAACAAGAATCGTATTGTAAAAAATACCAATCGTTTTTCTTTAAATCAAGTATTTGCACTCAGCAGTGGAGGCTTTTCATGCAAACCTGTGAAAAATGCAATGCAACTTCACATGATACAGCTATTGAATGCCCTAATTGTAAAACCACCCTTGCCGTCTCGTCGCAAACCGCCAGTGCCCTCAAACGATTCCGGAATAATCCTCATGTAACTGCCATCCGGATATCCGGTCATTCTGACGCCTGCCCGGCCTGTCAAGCTGTTCTTCAAACTTACTCAAAAGAGGAGGCTCCAGTGCTTCCAATTCCAGGCTGCTCACATACCCATGGTTGCCGGTGCTTTTACGAACCGGTTTCCCCTGTGGCTGCTCTCATCGGCCGTGTGACCCAGTAATAACCCTCACAATTTAAATCGATTCCCTTCATTAATAAGCTTATTAATGGCTTCTGCTGTTTTAATAGGCGCTTCAAGCATGGGCATATGACCCACTCCCTCAAGCTCCATGTAAGTGCTGGTTGAAGATAAGTTCGTCATCTGGCGGGATGTTTCAATAGGGATCAAAACATCAGCAACCCCAGCCACTACCATTATCGGGATCTTCAAATTCGCAACCACTTTTGAAGAGTCATCCCTTTCAGCCATTGCATATAACGCTCCAATTGCACCTGCAGGGTCCATTTTCATGATCAATTTGTGTAATTCAGGCATGAGGTTTGGGTTTACCACAAGTTTGGCAGACATGGTATCTGCAACTGGTGCGATACCATTCACTTGAATGTCTGCAATCGCCTTCAGGCGGGCTTCCTTCTGTGAAGCGTTGTCCGCATTCGTCTTGCTGGCAACCAAACCAAGTCCCTTTAATTTTTGAGGGTACTTGTTTGCAAACGCTAGGGCAACATACCCTCCCAGGGAATGTCCAACAAGAATGGCTTTTCTGACTCTTAAGAAATCCAATAATCCAGAAATATCATCCGCCATATTCTCAACCGAATAGGTTCCTTCAGGAGTTGGACTGCTGCCGTGTCCGCGCAGGTCTGGTAATATTAGATGTGCATCTTTCTCCAAAATAGGAATTATGGGTTGCCAGATGGTATGATCGAGTGGGTATCCATGTATCAGGACGATGGGCATCCCACTGCCGGGACGTTGAAAAAATGCCAACCTGATATTGTTTACTAAAGCGTATTCCATGACTTCTCCTTTATGTAGTTTATCCCGGTAATCACGGGCATAATTGAGAGCACTCAAACTGTCGTTTACTTCATTAACCACCTGGGCTTCACGCACAGCTTCCAACAAACGCCCCACTTCAGGTCCGGGTTCAAGAGATAGCGCTTGCATCAGGTCAACCCCACTGATAAGCTGGGGTGGAGCGATGAGTTCAGTCTTTTTTTCCCACCATGATTCCAGGAAAATTCGCACAACATCCAGGCAGGTTACCCAGGTTTCTTCTGGTAGGGAATTCTCGTAAGTTGCCCACAAATCAGCCAAAGTAAGCAGGCATATATCCACACCTGCTTCACCAACATCTCGAAAAAAGCGATAGATGGCCCGGCGGGTCGGAAGTTTCTTTTCATCTGTCAGCCGTTTTGTATGAAAATGAATGCGCATATGGTTTCGCACGATGACACTGAGCCGGTTGATTTCATCATTACTCAAGGCCAGTTTGTGAGCCCGCATACTCACAATATCTGCACCATCATCTTCGTGCCCCCAGAAACGGATGTGGCCTTCAACTCCGGTTACAGATTTTCCCGGCTTGGCTATATCATGATAAAGCGCCGAGAAAAAAAGGATTTCCCGCCATGTACGATTATTGTTTGAAATGTTTGATAAGTGTTCCGACAGGTGTTTTCGATAACGCCCAATTTTTAATACCAGTACTCCATGGTAATAATCTGAAGCTGTCTCAGGTTCATAATCAGCTGATAACGCAGCCAGGATCGTCTCCAGGTGAGAAATAATGCTCATCGTATGCGACCAGACATCCTGAACATGCGGGTGTGCCTGCTGGACTCCCTTCAATGAAAGCAGTTCGGGCAAAACCGGCTCCAACGCTCCCAACATATCCAGGGCTTTGATACTGATCGCCGGCCTGGGTCCTTCCAGTATCCTGAAAAGTTCATCACGCTGTCGCTCTGGTGATACTTTGGCTAATTGATCTGCCGAGTCCTTCATAGCCTGTCTGGATTCCGGCAGGATTCTGAATCCAAAGGCAGCTGCCAATCGTATTGCCCGTAAAATTCTTACAGGGTCATCCTTAAAAGAAGATCCAGAGCAAGCTCGCAAGCATTTTTCGCGTAGATCTGACAACCCTCCCAGAGGATCGTGCAGACTAAGATTTTTTGGATCAATAGCCATGGCATTAATAGTGAAGTCACGCCCCCGCAAGTCTGTTTCCAGGTCATCTCCACGAAAAGCCGCAAAATCGATTGCCTGCCGACTGCCATTCTGTCCGGTGATCAGAACGCGACCTGTATCCCGTTCAATATCAAGCGGATAAAATTCAGCCTTCAATTTATCCGCAACTTTTCTGGCTAATTGAATGGCATTCTTTTTTACAGCAAAATCCAGGTCGTGGCTCGAGCGTTTCAGGAAAACATCCCGAACAACACCTCCCACCAGGAAAACACCTTCTTCATCCGCCAATAAATTTCGAATGGTATCGAACAGAGGGGGAAAATTTAAATCATTCAAACCCGACATATATACAATCTCTGGTTTTTCTTTATACCTTGATTTTTGAGCAGCCCGAAGGGCTTGCTCAGGAGTACCTCCCTGTGCGACAACCTTACCGCGTAAAAGCGCAACCCAGCGCCCATAGTAAGGATTCAGCTCTTCTTCAGAAGGATTATCGGGTTCCATCATTCCCTGATTGGAGTTTGATATTTATCCAAATCCACAACTCCGATGAAGGGCAGGTTCCGGTAATATTCATCAATATCCAGGCCATACCCAAATACATATTTGTCCGGGATGGTAAAGCCGCGGTAGTGAATTGGAACAACTACTTCGCGTCGGTCTTCTTTGTCTAATAAAGAGCATACTTTTAATGATTTTGGCAAACGTGTGGATAAGAATTCAAGCACATAAGCGATGGTATTGCCGCTATCAATAATATCTTCCACGAGAAGGACATTACGGTTCCGAATATCAATCTTTAAATCAAGGGTTAATCGCACATTCCCGTGTGATTCCCGCATGCCCAGGCCATAAGATGAAATAGCCATAATATCAATCTCATGAGGGACATTGATCTGCCGCATCAGGTCCACCAGGAAGACCATGCCGCCTCTAAGAATGCAAAGTAACACAAGGTCTTGACCTGCATAATCCTGATTGATCTCGGCAGCCAGTTCGGCAACTCGTTTTTGTAGTGTCTCTTCTGTTATCAATACTTCGCCAAGGAATTCTCGATAATCTTGCATTTAAATATCTCCATTCACTCGTTACTTCAGGCTGGATTTTAGTTTTCAGGTCTTTTCGGCACGCTGTGGTGCTTACGGCAACGGGCTTCGTACATCTCAGATGCCCCTACAATTACCACGGGGTCATCATAATTTGCCGGTTGATTATTAACAAGTCGCTGCGTCCTGCAGGCTTCTTCGCCGCACACCATGCAGATCGCCCGAACTTTATCCACCCGCTCAGCCTGTGCCATCAATACTGGCATACTCCCAAATGGTTCTCCCCGAAAATCAGTATCCAGCCCGGCTATGATAACCCGCAAGCCGCGTTCAGCCAGCTCGCGTGTCACAGACAGGATTTCATCATCGAAAAATTGGGCTTCATCGATTCCAACTACGGTAGTATCGGCATCCAGTTTTTCCCGGATATCTTTTGCGTATTGGATTGGCGTGGCATCATACGCAGGTCCAGCATGCGATGTTACTTTTTCAACAGCATAGCGCACATCAATGGCTGGCTTAAAAACTTGAATTTTCTGTCTTGCAATTGTGGCACGCCGTAATCGCCGAATGAGTTCATCTGTTTTTCCGCTGAACATCGATCCTGTGACTACTTCAATGGAACCTTTGGTATGTTTCATGGGTTTCCTCACCGCATCTTCTCAATAATGTTGGGGAAGTTGGGGTGTGAAAGCGAGCAATATTCGCTTTCACATATCTCTTTTATTAGAAGTTACTTCTCACCTATATAAAGAGGCAGGCAGACGCATGATGCATCTGCCTGCTAAGTTTACCTGAAATTGCCTGTTAGGCAAGATATAAAATGGTTATGCCACTTCTGGTTCAGGAATATCATAACCCAGGCTGCGCAATTTCTTCTTAAAATCGATCAATGATTTACGACCAAACCCGGAGATCGCTAATACAGAATCTTCACCTTCTGCCAATTTCTCAATAAATTGACCAACCATGCTGATATTGGCCGCGGCCAGGGCATCTGTGGCACGCTTTCCAAGTTCGAGTTCAGAAATTGGGCGCTTGGGTGATATGCGCGACTCTTTTCGTGTTTTAGTTTCTTCCACATAATCCTGGCGAGCCTGTAATTTCTTATAAAACCGATCCACCTGCCCTTCAATGTCAACAATTCTTTGTAGTTCGCCACTAAAGAATGGATGGCATTGTGAACAAATTTCGATCCGAATCTCTTTCTTTGTAGAACCAGTTGTCCATGTATTTCCGCAAGCACAGGTTACCGTGGCATCTGGAAAATAGGTTGGATGAATGCCTTCTTTCATGTTCAAATCCTTTCGTTACTATTTTACTTCTGCCGGCATTACATTGACGCGTTTACGGCCGTGGATAATATCAAAAACAACCACACCTTCGCTGGTTGCAAAAATAGTATCATCCTTGCCAAGACCGACATTCAAACCCGGTTTAATGTGAGTTCCACGTTGGCGAACAATAATATTCCCGGAAAGGACATATTCGCCAGCATATTTCTTTACGCCCAGACGCTGGGCATTACTGTCTCTACCATTTTTGGCTGAACCGCCACCTTTTTTATGTGCCATTCTTTCCTCACTTATCTAAATTACTACTTTTCTGTTTTGGTAGTTTTCTTAACAGCCGGTTTTTTGACCGTCTTGGTCGCTGTTGTAGTCTTTTTAGCGGCCGGTTTTTTGACCGTCTTGGTCGCTGTTGTAGCCTTTTTAGCAGTTGGTTTTTTATCCGTCTTGGTTACAGTTGCAACCTTTTTAGCAGTGGTTGCTATTACAGGTTTCACCGTCTTCTCAACCGCTGGTTTCTTTGCTTTGGTTGTTTTTTCAACCTTCACGATCTTTTCAACCTTCGCTGGCTTCTCAAGCGCTGAAGCTTTTTCAGACTTGGTATCCCCGACTTGTTCGATCAGCAGACGGGTATAGGTCTGGCGATGACCAGTCTTGACTCGAATGCGTTTCTTGGGACGATATTTAAAAACCGTCAGTTTCTGGCCTTTAACATGTTGCACGACTTTAGCCAAAACGCTGATTCCAGTGACGGTTGGTGTACCTACGGTCACCTTGTCCCCATCCACCAGCATGAGCACTTGCTCCAGTTTTAGTTCAACATCGGGTTCGACCGCCAGGCGATCTACATCAATGCGTTCTCCTTCGACGGCTTTGTACTGCTTGCCGCCGCTTTCAATAATTGCATATTTCATTTTTCTCTCCTGGTCTTCGCTTCGCCACACATCCCGCGGGATGGATTTATCCGTCGCCAGAGTGCGGGGAAGCCGGGATTCATATACTCACCCCAGCAATCACTTTGCCGGGGGAGAAGCGCACAGTATTATAGCCGAAGGCTGTTGCAATGTCAATCGAAAAACGTATATTTCCTTATATTAATTATCCTGAGCCCCGGTATCAACCCAATCTGACAAAATTTTTATCTGGTCCGGAGTAAGTTTTGCTCCACTTTTGGGCATTTTACCTGATGTGACCATTGAGACCAACAAACTTTTATCAGAATTCCCTGGGTTGATGACTGTCCCGGTCTTTCCACCCGCCATGATCGCTGTATAACTGGATAGATCCAAACTCCCTGAGGGCTGAGTACCACCATGGCACTTAATACAGCGATTGTTGAGAATGGGTGCAACATCCAGTGAAAAATTTACCGGGCTTGGGCTGCCAGAGACTGGTTCAGTAGCCTGGTTTGTACTGCATGCACTCATGAAAGGTATGCTAATACGATCAATAAGCCAAATAAAAAGATATTCCGGTTTGATAAAATTTTATTATTAACACCTGTTGGTAACAAATTTATGCGCCTCTTTGTTAAAATCCATATACTATGACGCCGCCTAAAAAACCAATTACAGCAACCAGTAAAAAACTGAGAACAAACGCACCTATGTAGATCCAGCGCTTTGATTTATCGGTAAATATTCCCGGATTCTTCCAACGCCAGATCGATGTTGCTGCTGATATTGCAAGAAGTATAATTGCCAGGGTAATTTTTACATTAACATTGGGTGCTGCACCTGAATAAATATTCAAATTATCGCGCATGCCGGTTAATCCGGCTGCAACCACACTTACTGATGCCAATGCCAGGTCAGCAAAAGCCACTTTTTCCAGGGTTGAGTTCTTCCTCCATACTGCCAGAAAGATAAAGAACAAAGCCGCTCCTGTCAGACCGATCGGGAAATGTACAACCATGGTATGTAATGGGTGGAGTACAAACAATGCATGTATCAATCGATTTATGAATATCATTTTCGCATCCACTATTCTTTTGGTTATTTTTCTTAATATTACCACCCTACCTCCCAATTTAACAACAATTAACAAAACATATATGCAGCATTTACTCACTATCTGAACCGACCTTTATCAGATTTTAAGACGAACATACTTCAGGGTAATAACCTTTCCAACGGAGTACGCTAAGGTTTATTAAATTCAGCCTGTATGTCAATCTGAACTGGAAATTGCATAATTACCATTGACAAACCGATTACCTTCCGCTAATCTAGAGTCATGATTAACCTTACTTCCCAACAGTTGGCGATCCGCGATGCTCCCATCCCCGGTCGGATAGCTTTGTCAGGTCCAGCCGGATCAGGTAAGACGACTGTTGGTGTTGAGCGTATGTTGCACTTGGTCAGGCAGGGAGTATTTGCCAATTCCATCCTGGTATTGACGCCTCAACGCACACTTGCAAATCCATATTACAACTCCTTGCAACAAAATAGTCTGCCTGCAGGTGGGCAAGTCAGCCTGTTAACAGTAGGGGGCCTGGCGCGTCGCGCAGTCGATCTTTTTTGGCCGCTGGCAGCTGAGAACGGGGGATTTACCCATATTGACCAACCTCCCGTATTTCTCACTCTCGAAACAGCCCAATATCACATGGCTCATTTAGTGCGTCCTCTCTTGGATGAGGGTTATTTCGAGTCGGTAGTAATAGACCGCAATCGTCTCTACAGCCAGATTCTGGATAACTTGAACAAAGCTGCTTTTGTAGGCTTTCCAAATACCGAAATAAGCGCACGCCTGGATTCCGCCTGGGCAGGTGACAATGCTCAACGCAGGGTTTTTTCTGATGTGCAGGAATGCGCAAACCGGTTCCGCAAGTATTGCCTGGACAATAATATGCTCGATTTCTCCCTGCAAATGGAGACATTCTGGAATGTACTCTGGCCCAATCCTATTGTTCATAATTATTTGACCCAGTCTTATCAACATCTGATCTATGACAACCCCGAAGAAGATGTTCCCCGCGCTCACGATCTTATCCTTGACTGGCTGCCCGATCTCACCTCCAGTTTATTTATTTTTGACCAGGGTGGAGGTTACAGGCAATTCTTGGGTGCAGACCCCGAATCTGCCATGCGACTACGCCAGCAATGTGACCAGGATCTGATCCTGGATACATCCTTTGTGATGTCACCGCAGATTAATTCCCTGGTTACTGCCTTTGACCGGGTATTCTCAGCTTCTCAATTGCCTGCCAGTCAAGCCAATCCGGAAATTGATCAGGCACTTGAATTTCCCATCTCCTTCCCCGCCTCTACCCGATTTTTTCCTCAGATGCTTGAATGGGTTTCAAATGAGATTTTTTATCTGATCCATGATCATAAGGTACCACCATCAGAAATCGTGGTCCTGGCTCCTTTCCTGTCGGATTCATTGCGCTTCTCCCTGGTAAATCGTCTTGAATCTCAAAATATTCCCACACGCTCACATCGCCCTTCCCGCTCGCTTCGAGACGAACCTGCCAGCCAGGCTTTGCTGACGCTGGCTGCACTTGCCCATCCTTCCTGGAATATTCACCCATCCATATTTGACGTTGCCTATGCCTTTCTATTCTGTATTCAGGATATGGACCTGGTTCGCACACAATTACTGGCCAGTATTGTTTATCGTTACAAGGATATGTCTTTATCCCCGTTTGATTTGATCAAACCGGATATTCAGGATCGCATCACCTTCACTTTCGGAAATCGCTACGCACAACTCAAGAAATGGCTGGATTCATACCGCCAGGAAAGTGCCCAACCGTTTGACCATTTTATGCGCAGGTTATTTGGTGAAATCCTTTCTCAACCGGGTTTCGGATTTCACAATAATTATGATGCAGCCCGAGTGGCAACCAGCCTTATCGAATCTATACGAAAATTTCGCCTCGCAATGGACCCGGCTTATTCATTTCAAACCGGGTCCAGTCTTGACTTGGGTCGCGAATATATTCACCTGTTGGATGATGGAGTCCTGGCAGCCCAATACCTGGAATCCTGGAAGCCTGGACTTCAGGAAGCAGTACTCATCGCCCCTGCCCATACCTTTTTGATGATGAACCAGCCAGCAAAAGTTCAGTTCTGGCTGGACCCGGGTTCGAACGGATGGGTTGAACGTTTAAACCAGCCATTAACTCATCCTTACGTGCTTAGCCGTAACTGGGAAAGATCTTCTGTCACAGGTAATCATATTTGGACTGATGCAGACGAAGTCGCTGCCAATAAGAAAACTCTTGCCAGGTTTGTGTCTGGTCTGCTTCATCGTTGTAGAGGCAGGTTGTATCTGGGTATAAGCAATTTCGGTGAGAATGGATTTGAACAGCGTGGTGCACTTCTAAGGACTTTTCAGCATGTTTTTCAAAATGAAAAATGATAAAGTAATGGTCAATCCGGTCAATTTCCCAGAATGGAAGAATCATATTACAATTATCTAGAAATCATTCTTCATTTTTGGATATTTATTAATAACTTATTGTTCATTCATGGCTTTGGATAAGGAGTCATTATCATGAACGAAACCAAGATCCTGGTCATAGACCCTGATGAAACCAGCCGGACATTTCTGGCAAATATTTTAAGAAAGCAAAATTACACTGTATCTGAAGCAGCGTCTGGTCAGGATGGCTTGCAAAAGATTATCGACTTCACTCCAGATGTTATCACTTGTGATTCCGCGTTAAATGACCTGAGTGCTGAAGCCATCATCATCAAAACGCGGCAAGAGATCCGCTATGGAAACACTCCAATTGTTGTATTTTCAAATCAATTGGATTCCGAGGAGATGGACAGAATTCTGAAAGCCGGGGCAAATGATTATTTCGGCAAATCAGGCCAGGCTCTCATGGGGTTTTTGAATAACATATCCAAACTCCTGGTCGATGCCAGGGTAAAACAATCGGAAGAACTCAAAGGCGCCCTGGCAGTGTTTGTCAGTGCCAAGGGTGGCACCGGGACTTCCTCTTTATGCGCCAATATTGGAATGAACCTGTCGCGTTTTATGACAAAATCCACAGTAGCTTTGGTCGACATGGTACTACCGATCGGGTCGCTTGCATTGATAACAGGTATCGATGAATCGAGTAATTTTAATGTTGTAGAAGTTTCATTGCAGCCGCCAGAAAAGGTTACACCCGATTATTTCCGTGAAAATTTGGCTAGACCACACGATTGGCTCTTCCATCTCCTGCCTGGTTCACCCGATCCAGGGGCAGCCAGTTCTTTTAACGTTGGGAATATGCACCAAGTTATTCAAACGTTACGAAAAACATACGATTACGTCCTGGTGGACCTGGGACGTTCATTTTCACGTATCAGCCTTCCGATCATCCAGGAGGCTGATGTAATTGTCATGGTACTGAGCAACGACGTGAGCTCAGTATCGCTTACCAAGCGTTCGCTGGATTACTTGATCACACAGAATATAAACTCGAATCGGATTTATCCCATTTTGAATCGCGCAGTAGGCTTGGAGGGTTTGTCCAAAGCAGAAGCAGAGAAGATACTTGGAATGGAAATACGAATGACTGTACCTTATATGATGAGTAACTTGACTCTGGCAAACAACCAGAATACCCCGATTGCATCCAAGTTTCCAACAGATACCACCAATCTTGTGCTGAAACAAGTAGCCATCGAAATCTCACAAGCGGCTATAAAAACCAGGTCTGAACATGTGGCAAAAGGATGAGGAGACCCCATATATTTCTCCTATTTTGATATTGTTAAATCATCATGTCCTATAATCCACGCCCATCCCAGGAAAAGATCCTTTCTTACCGTGGTGGGAAAATGGGCATATCAGCAGTTCCTGGATCAGGGAAAACCTGGACGCTTTCACGCCTGGCAGCCGATGTTATTGCCCGTGGAGAGATTGGACCAGACCAGGAAGTGCTTGTTGTCACTCTCGTAAATTCCGCTGTAGAAAATTTTTCCAGCCGGATCAGTGGCTTCATTGCTGAACAAGGTTTATTGCCTCAAATAGGGTATCGGGTCCGCACATTACATGGTCTCGCCCACGACATTGTCAGGGAGAAACCTGCCCTGATCGGTCTGGAGGAGCGTTTCCAGATAATAGATGAGCGCGAAGCCAATCTGATCCGCAATGAGGCTTCCCAAACCTGGTTAAAATCCCATCCTGATTTTTTTGACGATTTCCTGAATCCGGACCTGGACGATAAAAAACTCGACTGGATTCGTAATAAGAATCTGCCTGATCTGGTCAATGGCATGGCTTATAGTTTTATTCGTTCTGCCAAAGATCTTCGCCTTATGCCTGAAGATTTACAGAAGGAGTTAGATAGCCAGCCTGCCGCCCTGCCCCTGGCAGAGATGGGTTGTGCCATATATTCTCACTACCAACGCGCACTATCCTATCGAGGTGCAGTTGATTTTGATGATTTGATCCGGCTGGCTTTGAACCTGCTTGAAATGGATGCCGATTTTCTTGAGCGCCTGCGTTATCGCTGGCCAGTGATTCTGGAAGATGAAGCCCAGGATAGCAGTCATCTCCAGGAACAAATTCTGCGCATCCTGACCGGTGAAGGTGGAAACTGGGTGCGCGTGGGAGATCCTAACCAGGCAATTTTCGAAACTTTCACCACAGCCAACCCCAGGTTCTTGCGACTATTCATTGCGAAGGAAGCTGATTTTCATCATAGCTTGCCTGAGTCAGGTCGATCACAACCATCCATTATCACATTGGCAAATCATCTTGTTGATTGGGTGATGAAAGAACATCCAGTCCCAGCCGTTAGGGATGCCTTACTGGCACCACCTCATATCTCACCCGCACCTTCTGGTGATCCCCAACCGAATCCACCAGATGACCCAAAGGGCATTATTTTCCTGGATCAAAAATTTACTCCTGCAGAAGAAATCCAGGTTGTCATCGATTCAATTGAAACATGGTTGCCAGAACACAAGGATTTGACAGTGGCAATCCTGACCCCGCGTAATGTGCGTGGAACAGAAGTGGTTGATGAACTTAAGAAAAGGAAAATCGATTACGTTGAATATCTGAACAGCACTACATCCACCCGTGCCACAGCTGGCGCCCTGGGAAATGTAGTCGCCTACCTGGCTGATCCGCAATCACCCATAAAATTGGCACGTTGTTACGAAGTCTGGCGGCGTGCCTGGCGATCAGATGCTGGAGATGAACATGGATTCTACAAGCTCGTCCCTGGCTTACTACGAAAATGTAGCCAGGTGGAATCTTTCCTGTATCCGCGTCCGGATATCGATTGGATGGCAGGTCTCCCCGATACTGCAACCTATCAACAAATCCCGGCAGGATCACAGGAACTTTTACTGGAAGAACTTGAATCGTATCGAGAATTGGTTCGAAGATGGCAAGGTACCACCTTGCTGCCCATCGACCAGATGATCCTCACACTTGCCCAGGATCTTTTTATTGATTCATCTGATCTGGCATTGGCTTACAAACTTGCACTCTTGCTTGGCCAGATTGCAGATGATCACTCCGATTGGCGGCTGCCGGAACTGAGTGGTGAACTAGGGGTCATTGCCCGCAACGAAAGACACTTCCTGGGTTTCAGCGCGGACGATTCGGGATTTGACCCGGGAGCGCACAAGGGCAAAGTCGTGGTCACCACGATGCACAAAGCCAAAGGACTCGAGTGGGATCGGGTTTATTTGATGTCCTTGAATAATTACGATTTTCCCTCCGGTCAATCATACGATAGCTATATTTCTGAAAAATGGTTTATTCGTTCCGGGTTAAACCTTGAAGCCGAAGCGCTGGCTCAACTGGAAGTGGCAACCAAGGCTGGCGAGTTTGAATGGTACGAAGAAGGACAGGCTACCAGAGAATCCCGATTGGATTATGTAAGGGAACGCCTGCGATTGCTTTATGTGGGAATTACCCGGGCCAGATGCGAACTCATCCTTTCGTGGAATTCAGGTCGCCAGGGTGAAATCAAGCCTTCCATTCCATGGATCGCTTTACAGGGGTGGTGGCAAGAAAACCTGGGTTGATTAATATTGTGGCATTGCGAACAATCAAGAACAGGAATACAATTTCCCAAGTCATTATTTGAGTTGGTTAATGAAATGGAATTCGTATGAAGAAAATAATTTATGCAGTTCTAATCCTGGTACTCTTATTTGGGTTGATCCAATTGGTTCCATTTGGAAGAAATCACACCAATCCGGCAGTGGTATCTGAACCCTCCTGGGATAGTTCCGGCACACGTGACCTGGCAAAAATCGCCTGTTTCGACTGCCACAGCAATCAAACGATCTGGCCTTGGTATAGTAATGTTGCACCAATATCCTGGCTTGTTTACCAGGATGTTGTCGAAGGTCGCAGACGCATGAATTTTTCAGACTGGTCTTCTCGTCCGCAGTCCACTGGTGAGATTTCTGAAAAAATAAATGAAGGAGAAATGCCTCCCCTCCAATATACGATCATACACAAGAACGCCATTTTGGATGCAACCCAGAAACAGGCATTGATTCAGGGTTTGATCAATGCCATAAAGTAACAGGATAGCAAAATCAACCAGAATTCCACTCTACCCGTTCCTTTCACATTCAGCCAGTCATCCCTTCAAGACTTTAGTGATTGCGAACGCCGCTTTTATTTGAGGTATATCGAGCAATTTGCCTGGCCGGCCGTGGAAAGTGAACCTTTGCTTGAAAATGAGCGCCGGCAGTTGGAAGGCCAATTTTTTCATCGCCTGGTTCATCAACATTGGCTGGGACTACCACTTGATAAATTATCTCGCATGGCAAATACACCCACATTAAACCAGTGGTGGGAAAATTATCTGAGTTACGACTTCAAACTCAAAGATTTTGTTACTTTTCCAGAATTAAACCTGACCTCACAGATTGGAAAACACAAGCTGATAGCCAAATATGATCTGGTCGCAATTGGGCATGACAAAGTATTAATATTCGATTGGAAAACCTTCCAAAAACGACCGCGTGATGAATGGTTGGCCGTACGATACCAGACCCGGGTTTATCGTTCACTCCTGATTCAGTCAGGTGGTTGCTTAAAAAATAATGAACCGATAAACCCTGAGCAGGTAGAAATGATTTACTGGCTGGCAAATTTCCCCAATCAGCCAATCCGCTTTCCTTATTCGACCACCCAATTTGTTCGGGACTGGCAGCATTTGGAACTAATGATCACCCGAATTGACGAACAAGACGAGTTTCCTTTAACAGCTGATGAAAAAAAGTGCAATTATTGCTTGTATCGATCCTTTTGTGATCGTGGCATATCTGCCGCAATTATTGAAGATGAGTACGAACCACTATTCGAGATGTCAGAACTGACTTTGGATCAAATTCCAGAAATTGAGTTCTAACCTTTATAGAAAATCACTATCAATTAACTTTATCAACACTATTAAAACTTTATGTCCACCTGGTTAGAACCCAAACCCAATCATTTCGAATCTCCCTTGCCTGATCTGGACCCCATCGTCGCAGATAGATTGAGTCGCCTGGGTCTGGTCAGTGAACAACAGATCCTTGCCTTTCTTGATCCCACTCATTACAACCCAACTCCTGCAACCGAATTGACGGGATTGACAGCTGTGGCTGATCGGGTTGAATCTGCTATACGTAACAGGGAATCCATCTGTGTCTGGGGTGATTTTGATGTCGACGGGCAGACCTCCACAACCATTCTTGTATCGACATTACAGGAGCTGGGCGCCAGAGTGACTTACCATATCCCGGTTCGTATTCCAGAAAGTCATGGGTTGAATATTCCGTATCTCGTTAAAATAATCGAGAATGGAACAAAACTGGTTCTTACATGCGATACGGGCATTAGTGCTCACGAGTCCATCGAATATGCCAATACCCGGGGTGTGGATGTAGTCATCACAGACCATCATGACCTGCCACCCGAATTGCCCCGGGCGGTTGCCATAACGAATCCCAAATTCCTCCCTGTAGATCATCCGCTTGCAACTCTCGCCGGCGCCGGGGTTGCCTACAAACTGGCTGAAGAACTCTTTTCCCGTTTTGGTCTCTTAAACTCCGCTGAGAAGCATCTCGACCTGGCTGCGCTCGGATTGGTGGCTGATCTGGCAGTTTTGCAGGGAGATACCAGATATCTTGTCCAACGCGGCCTGGAAGCCTTACGCAACACACATCGTTTGGGCTTGAAAATTTTAATGGATACGGCAGAATTGAATCCAGAACATCTGACCGAGGAGCATATAGGTTTTGTCATCGCGCCTCGCCTGAACGCGCTTGGTCGCCTGGCGGATGCAAATGACGCTGTGGAATTTTTTACAACATCCGATTCCTCGCGTGCCAGGGTCATAGTCACTATCCTGGAAGGTCTGAATGCTCAACGTCAACTTCTCACCAGCCAGGTATATGCAGCAACAGAAAGCCAAATACAAAAGGATCCATCCATATTATTAAAACCACTGATTGTATTGGCACATCCCGACTGGCCATCCGGGATCATTGGCATAGTTGCCAGCCGCCTGGTGGATCGCTACCACCGCCCGGTCATCCTGTTATCCAACCCACCAGACGAACCAGCTCGAGGTTCTGCCCGTTCCATTGAAGGGATTAATTTAACCGCAGCCATTGCCAATCACAAGGATCTCCTCTTAAGTTTTGGTGGACATCCCATGGCGGCTGGTTTATCCATGGATTCTGATAAGATCGCCGAATTCCAAAGGGTATTGGGAAAAACCATCGCATCCCTGAAACCGGAAATGGATATTGAGCACGTCATCCAGATCGATAAAGTATATGCTCTGGATGAACTCAACCTGGATCTGGCAGATACTATTGAGCAGCTTGCTCCATTTGGTCCTGGGAATCCTAAACCTGTCCTGGCATCCAATGATCTAATAATCATAAATTCCTCTAAAATTGGGCATCATCAAGACCACATTAAATTCCTCGTGGAAGATTCTACCGGTTCTCAACAAACCGTATTATGGTGGAACGCTGGAGGTGAAGAGCTGCCTGAAGGCAGGTTTGATCTTGCCTATAATCTCCGTGCAAGCGATTGGAAGGGTCTACGCCAGATACAAATGGAGTTTATTGATTTTCGTGTCTCTGTTGATGAACAAGTTCAAAAAAAAGCATCCGATATCGAGATTGTGGACTACCGGGATAATGACGATTCTCTATCTTTAATAAAGAACTTCCCTGGAGGAACACTTGTTTGGATGGAGGGTGAAGAAAAATCTTCCCTTACACACAGATTAAACAAGGTAAATCCGACCATTAAAATTGCTGATCGAAATGAACTTATCCCATCCGCCTGTTTTGCAATTTGGACACCCCCTGCCTCTCTAAAGGAATTTAAGAATGCATTGGAAATAGTAAAACCAGGTCAAATTATTCTATTGAAAATGTCACCTTTAACCGTGGCACCGGAGACATTTATCGGGCAATTAATGGGCCTGGTAAAATATTCACTTAATCATCATAAGGGCATAACTACCTATTCTGCTCTTGCAGCTGCCACTTCGCAACGGGAAAGAACCATACACAGTGCGTTAAGTTGGATGATCTTCCAGGGACAGGTCAGCATTTCTCAAGAAGCGGGTGATGAGATCAAATTACAAAAGGGTACCTCTCTTAAAGATCCCATCCAGGCAGGCAGAATTTGGGATGAAGTCAGAAGTTTGCTGGAAGAAACATTGGCTTATCGGACTCACTTTATCAGTGCAGATAAAAAAATGCTGCTTCCTTGAAAGGTAATTAACCATAGCCAAAATTATGCTGTTTGCATTATTATTTCATAGAATAAATGCCAAAGGAAAAATTTTAGATGAAGAAAATTGAAGATCATGGGGTTTGTTATGTATGCGGGTCATCCAATCCACATGGGATCGGCTTAAGCTGGTATTCAGATGACGCGAATACCATTCATTCTGATTTTGTGTTGGATCAGTCGCAACAGGGACCTCCCGGGCATGCACACGGGGGAGCCTCAGCAGCAATATTGGATGAAGCCATGGGCGCAGCCGTCTGGAGGTCGGGTTTTAATGTGGCAGTTGTCAACCTTGAGATCAAATACAAGCGCCCTTTACCTCTTGGCCAACCACTGAAGCTGGAAGCTCGTTTCACTGAGCGAAAAGAAAGAAAAATATATGCCACAGGGGAGATCCTGCTTCCTGATGGGACAATTGCAGTCAGCGGTACAGGCATTTATGTTGAAGCCCCACATTTATTTGAACCTGCGCGCTACAGGGATAAATAACTCCAAAGCCTGAACTTACACAACATCCAAAGACCTTATAGCATTTTCCTCCCATCCCACACTAGGGCAATATTAAACCCATGGTAGTGGGCGTTCTTATTATTAAAAAATGACCAACTACCTGACAGTTTGACGAATATAGTGAAATTGGGACGCGGATGATGCAGATTTTACGGATTTACACAGATTTTTCTACTGCTGCTTGTATAAATATCTGAAATGTGTTTTGTTATTGCAGTACACTGTAAAACAAAAATGGACAAAATGTCCTTCACCCCCTTTAGGTAATTATCAGTCCTAATCTACCCGCATTTATTGTGGGTTAACCTTTTCATCCAAACCAAATAAAAAATATCAACGAAAATCCGCATGATCCGTGCAATCCCCATGTTCTAAATTTCGTCAATTTTGCAAAGTGTTAACCGTTTGCAAAATGTTACAATGTTTATATGGGCTTTAATGAAATAAAACATACGGCAGATTGGGCGTTGTTGATTTGGGGAGAAAATATAGAAACACTATTCAAAGAAGCTGCGCGCGGAATGTATGCGCTTATGTCTGCCCAATCTTCTCAAACTCCCCGGCGAATATATGAGTTTTCCACATATCAAACCAACCTGGAGTCCCAGTTGGTATCTTTTCTAAGCGAATTATTATATTGCACAGAACAAGAGGAGTTGATATTTGACTCCTTTTATTTTAAGCTGAGTGATGGTGGATTTGCTGTCAAAATGGAAGGGTCCAATATCACTTCAATTCAAAGACAGATCAAAGCAGTCACTTTCCATAACCTGGAGATCAAGCAATCCAATCAGGGGTACCAGGTGGAGATAGTTTTTGATGTCTGAAACCCGGACGGAGGTTTTATGGTCCGCATCCAAGACTTAACACGAATCAGCGCTTATGAATGGGAGATCCCCAAATCTTTCCGTAACGATATGCGCGTCCCGGTTAGAATATTTTCCACGCATGAGATGCTTGAAAATAGCTTGGATGATAGATCCCTTGAACAGGCCATCAACGCTGCCACCCTCCCGGGATTGGTGGGTGCAGTGACCATTATGCCCGATATGCACCAGGGATATGGATTTCCAATCGGGGGAGTGGCTGCTACCGAATTTCCTAATGGAGTCATTTCTCCGAGAGCCATTGGCTATGATATCAACTGTGGGGTGCGATTGCTGGCTTCATCGATCGAAGCCGAGGCTGCATTACCATACCTGGAAATGTTGTCAGTACGCTTGAACCAACTATGCCCAAGTGGGGTTGGTACGGACGGAATTGTAAACCTGGCATTACCAGAACTGGATCACGTCCTGAAAGAGGGTTCTCATTGGGCATTCAAGAATGGCTATGCCAACGAAACCGACTTGAGGAGGACCGAGGAGAATGGCATGCTCACAGGTGCCAAACCGGAAAAAGTGAGTGACCGCGCCAGAAAACGTGGCAAATCCCAACTCGGGTCCCTGGGAGCTGGCAACCATTTTATTGAAGTGGATGTTGTGGATGAAATTTTCAATGAAAAAGCCGCCTCTACCATGGGTTTGCATACGGGCATGTTGGCAGTTCAGATTCATTGCGGATCTCGTGGACTGGGGCATCAAATTTGCAGCGATTATGTACAAGAATTTCAGACAGCCATCCAACGATATGGCATCAAGGTCCCTGACCGTGAACTTGTCTGCGCACCAATGGACTCACCGGAAGGCGTTGCCTACCTGGGGGCTATGCGGGCAGCCGCAAATTTTGCTTTTGCAAACCGTCAATTACTTGCCCACGCTGCCCGCCAGGCATTTGTGGATGTATTTGCCGGTCATTTTAAGGATTGGCAGTTACACCAGGTTTATGATATTGCCCATAACATGGGAAAGTTGGAATTCCATGAAGTGGAAGGTCGTCGTCTGAAAGTTTGCGTCCATCGCAAAGGCGCCACCCGTGCTTTTGGACCGGGCGCTCCTGGTTTGCCGCCAGAATATCAGGAAATCGGTCAACCTGTACTGGTTCCAGGAAGCATGGGAACAGCGTCATGGGTGTTGGTTGGAACCCGGACCAGTATGCTGCGTTCATTTGGTTCATCCTGTCACGGTGCCAGACGGGTAATGTCGCGCTCACAGGCCAAAAAAGAGATCCACGGAAATCGACTGCGCTTGGAATTGGAAGATCGAGGCATCCATGTACAGGCGGGTTCAATGTCTGAATTGGCAGAAGAAGCACCCCAGGCATATAAAGATGTTGATATGGTGGTGGAAACAGTGACCAAAGTGGATATTGCCCGAAAAGTAGCCCGCCTGATGCCCGTTGTGGTCATTAAAGGATGATCCTTGGAACTCAGCGCACAGATGTACTCAATGCAACTTTTTTATCTATCTTACGTCATTAGATGGATGTATCTTTTCAATAATTCAGGAAGTTTTTTTGAAAAGTTACAAATAGATGTATAAAATATAGATGGAGATATTACCATGCGAAATTTTGCTCTTCTATTCGGTTGTATCCTTATAGCTGCTTGTAGTTCATCCCCTGACTCCACTCTTCTCCCGGAGAATACACCAACTATAAGCCCCAATTCAACGTCTTTATCTGAAATCGAGGAACCGATGATAGCATTTGGAACAAATCTTCCTAATCCTTATTCCCCTCAAGCTGGCGATGCAAAATTATCTCGTGCAAATGCATTTCTGGATTCTTCAAAAATCAATATCATGGAGAGTTATCCGGTGCAGATCAGTGTCTACCTGCAGGGATCGCTGCCTACGCCCTGTCACCAGCTTCGAGTGGATATTGCCCAACCCGATGCGGAGAAGCGCATCCAAATCGAAGTATTTTCTGTCGTTGATCCCAATATAATTTGTATACAAATGCTGCAAGCGTTTGACGTAAACATTCCGTTGGGTAGTTTCCCAACAGGGCTTTATTCCATTTGGGTCAACGGAACGCAAATTGGTGAATTTGATTCCTGATGTTGTATGTTATCGATCCTCTTCGCTTCGCGTCATGATTGTCCATCGGGTTGCATAGGTTGACTGATGTTGCCGAACCGTGCCCGGGTCAATCCAGCCAGACCAGATACAGACAGTCGAATATTCACGCCTCGCTGACCTCCTGAAATATGGATTTCTGTCAGCTTTTCCGCTTGCGAATCAATCAGCACCTGAAAACCTTTGTTGATCAATGCCAATGGAGAGATACCCCCAGCCTGTAATCCAGTCAGAGTTTCTGCTTCTCTTTCAGTAGGTAAACTTACTTTCTTTTCATTCAATATTTGTGCCAGCGCTTTCAGGTCCACCTGGTGATTCCCGGGGATTACCGCCAGAATGGGTTTGCCCGGTTTTGGTCTGACGGCAACAATGGTTTTATATACAAGCTCTATCGGTACATTCAATAATCTTGCTGTTTCCTGTGCCCCAAGTTTTTCTTTGGGCAGAGAGAAAACTTGATATGGGATTTTTTTCGCGTCCAACAAGCGGGTTACATTATTTACCATCGAAGCCTTTCACCTTTTTCATTTTTAGGACTCATTAAAGATTCTGCCAATTGCCCGTTATTGATGGGATGTTGGCCTCCTTTTGTGAAGCAAACCAATAGAAACACGTATAATTTTACATGGATATTGCCCAATCCAGTCATGTGGTTTATATTTACCGCCTATCTACATCTGCAGGAGAATCGTTTGATAAGTGGCAATTGTTTCCATAATTGCAAGACAACATCTTCTAGGAAGTACAATGGTTGGTTCGCAACTCTATTCTTAATATTTGGAATCTCCGGTGTTCTCCAATCTTGCAACACGATCCTGCCTCCTCCCACACCAACATACTTGCCAGCCAAAACTCCCACCAAAACAAGCACCCCTACATTAACATCCACAATTACCCTGACACCCACGAACACCATTACATCCACGGTTACCATCACGCCCTCAATCACAAACACACCCTCAATTACACTAACTCCAACATTTGATTTCCCGGATGGTGTTGTCCTGCAACAAGCCAATTGCCGTTATGGACCAGCCACCGCTTACCTTTTTGCAGCTGGTTTATATGCAGGCGATAAAGTGGAAATTTGGGGCAGAAATACATCCGGTACCTGGCTGTGGGTTCAACCTGAAACCATCAAATACCAATGCTGGGTGGCAGCTTCGATGCTCGATATCCAGGGGGATGTATTTACTGTATGGGTTAAATCGGTTAAACTACCGCATTCCACGCTTTATGGACCAGTACAACTTGTTTATGCAAAGCGCTCTGGCAATGAAGTGACAATCACATGGGAACCAGTCCGAATGACAGAAGATGATGATCGCGGTTACTTGATCGAAGCCAACTTATGTCAGAATGGGGTTCTGACCTGGCAGGCAGTTCAAACAAATATTCCCACCTATACATTTACAGATGAAATTGGCTGCAACACTCCATCTTCCGCTTTGCTTTACGTGGTGGAAAAACATGGTTACACCGATCCAGTCCAGGTTCCCTGGCCTTAATAAAAGAAATCAAATGCATTTATAAAGAGTTCTTATGAAATCTGCAACACCACTAAATTTTCAAGAGCTATCCAAACTTCTTCCTGATAATTTCAGCAACTTTGAACGGGAACTTGTTCAACGCGCGTACAAAACAGCTGAAAAATCCCATGAAGGCCAAAAGCGGGCTTCAGGTGAACCATATATTAATCATTGCCTTGCAGTAGCTTCCATTCTGGTAGAGATGGGTATGCCATCAGATGTTATTGCAGCCGGCTTGTTGCATGACACGGTGGAGGATACGCTAATTTCTTTGGATGATGTCAGGCGGGATTTTGGGGATACAGTTGCAAATCTGGTGGACGGGGTCACAAAATTGACTCATCTGCCGCGCGTCTCTCGTGCAGGAGAGGATTTTCTATCTGAAAAACAATCTTCCATTGCTGAAACAGAAACCAACATTCGGAATCGCAAACATGAACTGACCATTGAAACACTTCGCAAGACTTTCCTCGCCATGGGTGAAGACGTCCGTGTCATCCTGATCAAGCTTGCCGATCGTCTCCATAATATGCGTACCCTGGGTTTTTTCCCGGAAAAGAAACGCAAACGAATTGCTCAAGAGACCCTGGATATTTTCGCTCCTCTGGCCAATCGCTTGGGGATTTGGCAAATTAAGTGGGAATTGGAAGACCTGGCTTTTCGGTATGCCCAACCTGAAAAATACAAAGAAATAGCCGAACAATTATCTGAACGAAGGGAAAATCGCGAATCACAAGTCCAGCAGATTGTCGAAAATCTGACCCATATCCTGGCTGAAAATAATATAAAAGTCGAGATATCAGGCCGGCCAAAACATATTTATTCCATATATAAAAAAATGGTGGAGAAGGGTAAACCCTTTGAGTTGGTTCGCGATATTAGGGCAGTTCGTATCATCGTATCAGATGTCCCGGCTTGTTATTCCACCTTGGGTATCATACACACTCATTGGCGCCCAATCCCCAATGAGTTTGATGACTACATAGCCGCACCCAAGGATAATTTTTATCAATCCCTGCATACGGTTGTAATTTACGATGACGGCAAACCTGTTGAAGTTCAAATCCGTACCCAGGAAATGGATCAAAGTGCGGAATTTGGGATTGCAGCCCACTGGAGATACAAAGAAGGTGGGCAGCCAGCCAAGTATGACGAACGCATCAATTGGCTGCGCAAAATGATGGAGTGGCGGACCGACGTAGATGATGCCCAGGAATTTGTAGATAGCATGAAAACGGATGTCTTCAAAGATCGGGTTTATGTCTTTACTCCTCGCGGAGATATCATTGATCTTCCTGCTGGTTCCACCCCCATCGATTTCGCATATCATGTTCATACAGATGTTGGAAACCATTGCCGGGGCGCAAAAATAAACGGAAAACTGGTACCCCTGGATCATGAACTAAAAACCGGTGACCAGGTGGAAATCCTGGCCGCCAAGCAAGGTGGTCCCAGCCGTGACTGGCTCAATTCAAGCCTGGGTTTGGTCAGGACTCAGCGCGCTCGTTCAAAAATTCGAGCCTGGTTTAAGAAACAAGACCGTGAGCAAAATGAGCAACAGGGCAAACTAATGTTGACCCGGGAGATTGTCCGTCTGGGTATGCAGGAACCGGACGAAAGAACTTTGCAAGAATTGGCCAGTAAGTTGAATCGCAGCCTGGAAGAATTGTATTTGTCCATAGGTTGTGGGGATTTGTCAATTGTCCGAACCATAAATTTTCTTCTGGAAGCAAAAGAGAGTGATGACTCATTGGTTGTTGTGCCCCCCACCAGCGAGTCATCTTCTTCGGATGCTGTCACTGTACTCGGTTTAAAAGATATTTTAACCAATTTTGCCAAGTGTTGTAACCCAACTCCCGGAGATGAAATTATAGGTTATATCACACGGGGTCGGGGTGCCACTGTTCACCGCATGGATTGCCCCAATATTCTACGCATACGTGATCGCGAAAGACTGATTAAAGTTTCCTGGGGTGAAAAAGTACGCACCTACCCGGTTTCAATCCGCGTCTCGGCATATGACCGGCAAGGATTGATGGGTGATTTATCCAACCTGTTGGAAAGTGAATCTGTAAATATACTGGATGTAAATGTCCGTGTTAGCAAGAATCTGGCAGATCTTCGTTTGATCATAGAAGTAAAAGATATCGCCCAATTAAGTCGTCTTCTTTCCCGCATGGAAAACATCCCCAATGTCCTGGAAGCTCAGCGTGTAAAGGGTGGCTGATGATGCTTTCAGTGCTTGAAGCCCAACAACGCATCCTTTCTTATTTTTCGCCAACCGAATTAATTCATGTACCCCTTGACCAATCAGCTGGACGTGTCCTGGCACTGGATTGTTTTGCAACCAATGACTTGCCACCTTTTAATAACTCTGCCATGGATGGTTTTGCTATAATTGCTCAAGATATCCTTAAAGCCTCTCCTAACCATCCAGTTTTTTTGAAGGTTGTTGCAGATATACCCGCCGGCAGTAGATCCAATGTGGTTATTTCGCATGGATTGGCAGCCCGCATCATGACAGGTGCACCTCTCCCAAACGGGGCCGATGCTGTTGTAATGATTGAAAATACGGACTGCAATTTTCACACCCCTGGAAATCCTCCACCGGAAAGAGTTGCTGTTTTCCATCCATCCGCAAGTGGAACAAATATCCGCCAAAAAGGGGAAGATATTCCCGCCGGCCAAATAACAATCCGCAAAGGCAGCATGCTGCGTCCACAGGATCTTGGTTTGTTGGCCATGTTGGGAGTGGCGACCATACCTGTACACCGGGCTCCTTGTATCGCTTTGCTTTCCAGTGGTGATGAGTTGATCTCAGTGGATGCACCTCTGACACCAGGTAAAATTCGGGATGCCAACACATATACCTTGAATGCCTTTGCCCAACAAACAGGGGCAAAAGTCATACGCCTCGGTATTGTCCCAGACGATCGTACAGCCATCAAGTCAGTACTGGATCTGGCAGTTGATAAAAAAGCGGATTTGATTGTTTCATCAGCAGGAGTCAGTGTAGGAGCTTTTGATTTTGTCAGGCAGGTGGTCGAAGAACACGGTGAACTGGATTTTTGGAAAGTAAATGTCCGCCCTGGAAAACCACTTGCCTTTGGGAAATATCACGATATTCCCTTCTTTGGTTTGCCTGGAAACCCGGTTTCAGCTTTCATCAGCTTTGAACTTTTCGTCCGGCCTGTCTTGCAAAAAATAAGCGGGAATGCTTCCTATTATCGCCCCCGTCAGATAGTACGCCTTCAAGAAGAAATAACCTCCGATGGAAGGGAGAGCTATCTGCGCGCAACCGTTGTAGAAGAATCCGGGCATTGGTTGGCAAAATTGACAGGGCACCAGGGTTCTGGAAATCTCCTATCTCTGGTTCAAGCAAATGCTTTACTGATTGTCCCCTCTGGTGTAAAATCGCTGCCTGCAGGTACTGATTTGGAGGCTTGGTTTATTTAGTTTGCACCATATGTATAAACAAGACTCTAACCATTTTTAAATTTGAGTTTAGATAGAAAAACGAATAGGCAGGAAACATGAACAAAAAATTAATATGGGCCTCTATTGTCCTTACAATCATCGGGGTCCTGGATTCCACTTACTTGCTCATCTATAAAATCTCCAAAAACAACGCCATGTGCCTGGGAAATGGAGATTGTTCAACAGTAAACGCCAGTAGTTATTCCGAGATATATGGCATCCCTGTTTCACTACTTGGGTTGTTGGCTTACCTGGTCATATTGGCTCTGCTTATTTTTGAATTGAGTAATATATTTACAAAAGAAAATTCCAATCTACTGGTATTTGGGATCAGCCTGGTGGGAGTTTTGTTCTCTGCTTACCTAACATATATCGAATTTTTTGTTATTTATGCTGTGTGCCCATTTTGTATCGTATCGGCTGTTGTTATAACCTTTTTATTCATCATTTCAATTATTTCGCTTGTAAAAACATCAAAATAATTAGGAGGAATTCATGCCCCGCATCCGTTGCCATTACACTGACTGTGTGTTTGTAGATGAAGGTTATTGCAGTGCTGCTGCCGTGGAAATCGACCCAGATACCGGTTGTGCTACATATTCGCCTGCTGAAGGTGTTGTTGCAGAGGAGGATTGGGAGGAAGATGAAGAGCTCGAAGAGTGGGAAGAAGACCCGGAAGAAGATGATTTGTGGTTGGATGAAGAAGAAGACGAATTCTAATATTTTTTTCTTTTAATCAAATTAAAGCAGGGATAAAGACAATTACTTTTATCCCTGCTTTTTATTAATAATGAACCTCTAAGAACTTTGTTAATCGTTATTTATCCCAACATCGAATATAAAATAATACCTGCAGCAACAGAAAGGTTTAAAGAACTGGCTTGACCATGCATCGGTAACGAAATCATCAGATCGCACGCATCCATTTGTTCTGTTGTCATTCCTTTTTGTTCATTTCCCAGGATCAGAATAGATGGACGATCAACCATTCTCAAAGTACGGTAATTTTTTTCAGCATGGGCTGAAGAACCAATTAGTTTATAACCATTGGTGTGCGCCCAACCGGCAAAGCCTGAAAAAGATGCCTTGATGACGGGTTTCCAAAACAGAGCCCCCATACTGGCACGCACACTGGAAGGATGGTAGGCGTCCACTCCTCCATCCAAAAGAAACAATCCATCCACCCCGACACAGTCAATTGTTCTGAGGAGTGTACCTACATTGCCTGGGTCTTGTGGTGAGATTGCTGCAACCCCCCACTGGAATTTTTCTGGTATTATTTCATCAAGTTGAGTTTTCCGTTGATTGACAATCGCCAGTATTCCTTGCGGATTCTCTTTTTCAGCCACTGAGTTGAATAACTGAGGCAGGAGGAGTTGGCATTTTACTCCAAGTGCGCTCTGTTCTTCGATCAGTCGTTTGGCAAAATGACTGCTTAACTGGTCGTGTGAGTAAAGGATCGTTGATACAATCCAACCTGCCTCAACTGCTGCGCCAACATTATGGATACCCTCCACCAGGAACAAACCGTTTTCATCCCGATTCTTTCTCTGACGCAATGAGCGAGCCAATTTTATGATCGGATTGCTGCCACTGGTAATCACCATTTCAGATTTCATTATTGTCAATTCACATCCTGTTCAATCAGGTAAAATATACATACTTAGAAATATTGGTGATCGCTAATTTCGATTGTTGCAGGAATTATTGTAACAGAAATAAATGCAGCCATATCAACCTGAACTTATTGTCTCTGGAGGAACTCATGACCACTCTGCAAACAAACGAATTAAACTCTCCTCAACGTGTTTTGTTGGGACCGGGACCAAGCAATGTCGACCCACGCGTACTTCGGGTGATGGCCACACCCCCCATCGGCCATCTTGACCCCTACTTGCTGAAACTATATGCAGAAGAACAAATACTTCTCCGATCGATCTTTAAAACAAGGAACGACTGGACATTCGCCCTCTCGGGAACTGGGACATCTGGTATGGAAGCTGCCCTGGCCAACCTGATTGAACCCGGCGATTCAGTACTGATAGCCATTAACGGTTACTTTGGGTTCCGTTTGGCTGAAATCGCCAGTCGAGTGGGGGCAAAAGTAGATCGGATTGAATGCCCATTGGGTGACATTTTTACTGTTGCAGCTATTGAAGAAGCGCTTAAAAATAAATCCTATAAATTATTCGCACTCGTTCACGCAGAAACCTCAACCGGCGCGGAACAGCTCAACATCAAGCAAATTTCCGATAGCGTCCATCGCCACAACACTCTTTTTGTTCTGGACACAGTCACATCTTTGGGAGGGATTCCTGTTGAGGTGGATGAATGGGATATTGATATTGCCTACTCTGCCAGCCAAAAGAGTATCTCTGCTCCATCTGGTCTGGCACCCATTACAGTTAGCCCGCGTGCCCGGAATATCATCGAAAAGCGCTCCACACCCGTTAGTAGTTTCTACCTCGACCTGAAGGCATATGCGGGTTACTGGGGAGACAGTCATCTCTATCACCACACTGCATCTGCCAGTTTGCATTATGCGCTTTTTACCGCCTTAAACATGATCACTGAAGAAGTTTTGGAAGCCCGGTTCATGCGCCATTCAGCAAATGCTAATATTCTTTGGGATGGATTGGAAAAGCTTGGATGCGCCCCTTTCATTCCCATCCAGTACCGCCTGCCAGTACTCACAACTGCCCGGGTTCCATCTTCTGTAAACCCACACACAGTGCGAAATCAACTCTTAACTGATTACAATATTGAAATTGCTGCAGGGTTTGGAGAACTAAAAGATAAAGTCTGGAGGATCGGTCTGATGGGTTATTCAAGTTCCCAGGAAAATATCACGCTCTTGTTGGCAGCGCTCAACCTGTTGCTGGCATAAAGAAAACCTATGCGCTTGTCTATCAAATCTACTCTTATAAAGAGAGATCATCCATTACGCCACAGACAAATTGATTATTTTTCAAAGCAAGTTAAGAAAGAGGTAGCCGGTGAATTATCCAACTAAACAAATTGACACCGATCGATATTTCCAATATGCACTCTGGTTGGGTTACTTCACCATCGCTTTCAATATCCTGGAGGGAGTGATTTCATTAGGATTTGGAATCTCAGATGAGACCCTGACCCTGTTTGGATTTGGTATCGATTCCTTCATAGAAGTACTTTCTGGAATCGGGATCGTGGCCATGATCCTGAGAATTCGCCAAAACCCGGATACCCCCCGCAGCACGTTTGAAAAAACCGCCTTACGTCTGACAGGGTTTAGTTTTTACTTGCTTTCGGTGGGATTGCTGGTCACAGCAGTCATCAATATATTCTCTGGTCACAAACCGGAAAACACTCTGGCGGGAGTGATCATCTCCCTGGTTTCAATTGCCAGCATGTGGGCTCTGGTGAGTGCAAAACGCAAAGTGGGCCGGGCACTAAATTCACAACCGATCCTGGCAGATGCCAACTGCACACTGATCTGCATCTATATGTCTTTGGTCTTGCTGGTATCCAGCTTTCTGTATATGCTTACTGGTTTTGGTTTTATGGACATCCTGGGGAGCATCGGCTTGATCTACTTCGCAATTAAAGAAGGCAGGGAGGCTTATGAAAAAGCCAGCGGCATGGATACCTGTCATTGTTCAGAAATAAGCGCCTGACAGCGGGAAGATTTCAGACGTGAAAGCTGTTACACCTGCGCCTCTAAATATCCGGGCTATATTGCGCCAATATGGATTACGACCCAGTAAGGGGCTCGGGCAAAATTTCCTGGTTGATGAAACGATCCTAAAATATATCGTGATTTGTGCAGGTGTAAGTCGGCAGGACACCGTTCTGGAAATCGGACCCGGTCTTGGCAGCCTGACCCGCCATCTTGCACTGGCTGCGGATAAGGTTGTCGCAGTTGAACTGGACCAAAAACTTTTTCCAGCCCTTGAAACCATACTTAACCCTTTTCCCAATATCCGCTTGCTACAGGGAGATATTCTAAAACTGGCACTCGCAGACCTGGTTCCGCAGGAGGAATATCTGGTGGTTGCCAATATTCCTTATTACATCACATCTGCACTTGTGCGGCACCTTTTGGAAAGCACCCCCAGACCACGCAGGATCGTCCTGACCGTTCAAAAGGAAATTGCTGAACGGATTTGTGCGGAGCGTAAATTAAGTCTATTGGCGGTAAGTGTTCAGGTTTACGGTAAGCCATCCATACAAATGCAGATTCCGGCTGAAGCGTTCTTCCCTGTCCCAAACGTAGATTCAGCGCTTGTTCAAATTGAAATCAGTCCTTCACCGCTCGTCCAGCCGGAGCATTTGGAAACATTCTTTCAAATTGCCAGGTCGGGTTTCGGGCAAAAGCGCAAGACCTTGAGAAACTCGCTTTCAGCAGGTTTAAATATTCCTGCTTCAGAGATGGAATCCCTTTTGTCATTCACCGGGATCGACCCTCAACGTCGGGCGGAAACCTTGAGCCTGGCTGAATGGGGAAAACTAACAGATGGTTATTTGGATCGTAAATCCCGGTAGGTCCACAACAACTGCCAGATCCGCAAAGCAGCTTCAACCTGGATTCTAAAAGACATTTTTGATCTGCCAAAACGCCTGTCTGCAAAATATATTGGGACCTCTCCAAATTTGTAACCCATCTGGTGAGCCAGGTATGCCATCTCCACCAGGAACACGTATCCGTTGGATTGGACACGCTCCAAAGGTAAGCCCCTCAAAGCGTCCGCTCGCCACATGCGATAACCGGTGGTTACATCCCGAATGGGCATCCTTAAAATTGTGGACGCATAAAAATTCCCCCAGGCAGATAGAGCTTTTCTCCAAATGGACCAGCGTTCATCCACTCTCCCCCCTTTGATATAGCGTGAGCCAAGCACTACCTGGCAGGTAACCAGTCGATCAGCCATTGCCTCCAAACATGCTGGGTCATGGGAAAAATCCGCATCCATTTGAACAACTGCATCCACCTCACTTTCCAGAGCTTGTTTGAAACCCATCAGGTACGCTGAACGTAGCCCAAGCTTGCCAGGCCGGTGGATCACACTCACTTTTCCAGGGTGATCCACCGAGATTCTATCTGCCAGTTCTCCTGTTCCATCCGGGCTGTTATCATCCACCACCAGGAGGCTTACATCCAACGGAATCAAAAATAAAGCGGAGACTAGCCTTGGTAAGCTCTCCGCTTCATTATAGGTCGGGACAATCACTATTAACTTCAAATCACCTCAAACCAAGATCTCAAATCGTTAAAGTGATGGGGGCTTTTTGGATTATAAATTCGCACACCTCTTCACCCATTGCTTTACACTTAGATTCGTTGACCCGAAATTCCAAACCACCTGAAATCCAGGTCAACATGGCTTGAAGAATACCAATCGAGATATAACAGATTGGTTTGTCTGAATCTTTTCGGCTCCAGCAAATTGGGCAGCGATGGATCGTCCACAAGAATTCGTCATCTGTTTCAGTAACGGTTGAATATTGGTCGGTTACCTGTGAGAATATCTTGGCAGCAGATGGCAACCCAATTCGGAGCTTGGTTTGAAGTGGCAATACAGTAAAAGCCATATCGCCAACACCAGCCAGGGCACCAAAATTCTTCAATAAATCATTAAAAGTTTTGCGCCCGGCATGCAATGCCAGTCCACGGCCGCCGCGAAGACCGTACAATTCCTCCAGGGCAATATGTATGGCTGTAAAATCTGCAAAATCAAACTCACGTTCTAGGTTATCTTGTGGATAATTTTCAATAAGATGGCTTAAACCGGCAAGGTTTAGGATGGCATTAAAGCCATTCTTCCCCATCACACCTTCGTATGCTTCCAGAGAGGTGAGTGCAAATCTGTTGGCATAATAAAAACCGCTCTTCGGTATCTGCTCCATAGATCTCCGATACTCTTAAATTAACTTTACTAGGTCTTCTGTAGCCCGGCGCATATCCAGAAAGATCAAGCCGAGCTTGGCTTGCTCACGAGCCAGGGCAGTCAACACAGCTTCCTCGCCCACAGACATGAGAACCACAAATCCTTTTTCGCCCTTGATATAAACCTGTTCAAGAGTACCACGTCCCAATTCGCTGGCGATCCTCTCACCCAGGGAGAGCATGGCTGCTGACATTGCAGAAACCCGGTCTTCACCCACTTCTCTTGGTAAAGCTGAAGCTATTGTCAGCCCGTCCACACTCACAACAGCAGAGGCCTCAATATCTGGAGAAGAAGCCTGCAATTCATGCAAGCGGTCAACCATCAGCTGTGCACGTGATTTTGTCATGACCGCCTCCTTATTCAAATGAGATTTGTCTGATTTATTACTCTTCTTACGTAATAAATTTAGCACATGCATACTAATGTGTCAAGTTACATCCGAGAGAGTAGATTTTTTCACTGACAATATCATTGCGTGAAGGTGTTTAAGAAATCCATAAAACGAGCAGACTTGGACCAAAAGGCAGAATTTCTGAATAAATTTTCGATTATTTAGTATTTTATCTTCCAAAAACAGGGTAAATATTGCCCGAATGGGAGTAACCTGGTCAATATCGACAATCCTGCCCGGGTCATTCATTCGCATAAGCCCGTGCCTTGAAATTTACTCCGGTTAACAATTTAACCATGCGC